>Ga0208457_1000061_pt1 | contig 155800 bp, 131 predicted proteins | sample June2015DPH_10_1_FD_185513 | JGI IMG/M metagenome (GOLD analysis project Ga0208457, IMG submission 185513) | Peatland microbial communities from SPRUCE experiment site at the Marcell Experimental Forest, Minnesota, USA - June2015DPH_10_150... | ecosystem: Environmental > Terrestrial > Soil >... | reverse complement strand
TCGGCAACAGGACCCCTTACGAGGTCTACCATGGGGCGGCCAAAACCCCAAAACCATCACCGCTTATAGGGGAGGGAATCCACCTTAAGCATGCATCATAATTGTCTTGACGGAGGGGGGAGGGTTAGTGTGAGGGAGGGCGACCTGACCGTTGATAAGGAAGCAAAAAGGGGGACAGGCTCTTTTTAGATAAGAGTGAGGCCAAGGAAGGAGAGGCAACGTGAAAAAAGTAGCCTGTCCCCTTTTCCTTGTCCAAAAGAAGGCTGATTTAAAGAACAAAAATAACGGAGGGCCAGGGACAAACCGATACTGACTGCTCGCGGACCCGGCGCACCGCTTGGCTTTGTTACTGGAGTCCTCAACGTTGTTTTTATTGTGGCACAGCATTATTTACCAAGGCATACAGAGATTGACGATGGACTTGCGAAAAAGATATGCAAGGACCTTGGAATAGAACCGGTAAAGTGAGCCATTGATGGATGGACTTATGAGGGTTAGTTACTTATTTACAGTTGTCCCTGGGGTTACCCAGGATCCCCTTAAACTTAAAGATCAGCTTGGGATGAGGGAGTTAATTCTTGAGAGAATCTTCCCGTACATCTCACGTTCATTCTGTTCGATCAAATCTAGATGAAATTTCATCAGCTCATCAATGTAATTTTTTACTTGGAGAGCGAGCGGTTCTATCTTATTTACCTTATCACATAAATGCTCATACAACCTAATGATCTCTTTACGAGCTAAAGTATAAGACGGCCTTTCCTTCACGATTTCCTGGTAGTACTGCAATTTCAAAAACAAGAATTCGTCTTCAAGTAGATAGGCTTTCAGGAATCTATAAAACAACAGATCCCTATGGTACGAGTCGTTAATGAATTCAAGAATCTTTTCTTTGTAGTGGTCTAGTTTTTTTTGGCAATAAGTGTTGAAGAGTATGTTGATCATGTATTGTTCTAACCATGATTTGCCGGAGGCTAAAAGCCTATCCTTCCTGATCCGTTGGAATAGTTGACTCATGGCCTCGTCATATATTGATGGCATGCTTTGAAAAAGGAACTCCTTAACTTCGTATAAGTTTACGTGTTCATCTATTCCTCTTAGGTCGCAGTCTTCATATTTCTCAAAAATCATATTAGCACTCTTAAAGATGTTTCTGGTTTTTTCAGAGAGAAATATGTTTGTATATTTTCCGATACGTGAAAAAGACTCCACTCTTTTTGCATAGTTAATCTCGTAGCCTTCTATGCCTTCAATTTCTTCTTGATCGTTTGTAAATGCCGCCATTTGACCTTGGTTAATCCCGACTGCTAGCTCTATATGCTGCTTAATTTCTATGCTCTTTTCTAGCTCCACGAGTCGTCGCTTCCAGGCAAATTTCATCTGTAGTGCTAACTTGATTGCCGTCAGTACATCGTCTGCGTTATCTGGTTTGCTTGTATCAGTGGAAAACAATATAAACACCTCATCGCCCCGTGGTTCGATTTCTTTTCGATACGCCTTCTCGTTCACTTTGAGGCATTGTTCATTTTTAAAAAACTCACTATAAGCGGCCTTCATGGTGATACTAAACTCCCGAAGCCTCTCTGCATAATCCTCTATCCCCAATACCTTGCTGTGCATGGAGGAATTTACCAAATCAACAAACATCGCCGTGCAATAAATCTTTCTTGCTTTCTTATCGGTCATAGATTAATTCTCATTGCAAGGTATTTTCCGAGTCTATTGATAATCTCATTATTTGTCCGGCTAGTATAGTTATCCTGTAAATAGTCCAGTAAGTACCCTCGCATGTCGTCCTTTCCGTCCGATATTGAATGTGCTATATCAACTACGATCATTATTTCCAATACGTTTACCTTGTAACTCCTCAATTTATCACTAAACAAATTTATCAATAGCTCTCTCTTGCCGTTTCTCACGTTATAACTTATGGGGTCCTCCCTTCTGCTTTTTTCAGCTCCGAGGTATACGAATTTTAAGTTAAATTTTTCGCCCAGCAGCTCTGCCTCTCTGCTCTGAAACAGACTGGCTGGCAGCTTATATACATTCTCTTCAGCATCTTTCGAGACCTGCAGTATCATTTCGTCCTCAAAGTCGTCTATGTCCTTGCTAATAACAATTTTTACACCGTTGTAAAGCAACGCGAAATCTTCTTCCTTGAGCGCATTCTCTAAAAGGTAGGTGTCATTATCAAACCAGTCTTTCGGTTCACGCATGCTGAGCTTTTGGATGGCTTGGCCCCGCTTATCATCGGCACAGAAAAGCCTAATCTTTGTCTCGATGCTTTTAAATGTGTCTCCACGGGTAACTTCCCGGAGCGGTTCCAAAAAGTCATTTCTTAAGGTCTTTCGTTGATTATATGCCTCCCTGAGTTTCCTACTTAGGTTGTCGACCTCCTTGACAAAGGCCTGAATAAAAACCTGGAATTCTTTTTTGCTCTCAAGAAATTCTCTTCGCGACACCTCCAACATACCGCTTAGATCCTTATGAAAAATCTCTCCATACAGCCAACCCCTCAATGGGCTCTGAATTAATCGTGGCCTTAAGAATTCGTAATCGAAATAGTCATTCTCTTTGACCATAAAATTTTGGTTTCTCACTGTGAAACCATTTATTTTTTTGCCTTGCTCGCCCTCATCCTTGGTGAACAGATCGTCTACTCTTGCCAAAAGATAGAACTTAAAATCCTGCTCTCTTGAGTCGTTAATGAGCAGGTTCTCCTCGGTTATTTCCCTCAGGCGCCCGAAAGGAGGAAAATATTTATATAACTTCGTAAAACCATTTTGCTCTTGATCCTCCTGAGTGCTATCGGGAATGTAGCCCTCGTCGTTCACAAAGGCATTAATTATGCGGCACAATTTCTCATCATCAAAAAAGGCAATGAATTTGTCCTTCAGCTCTTTACTCTCAAACTTCGAGAAAAACTCATCGCTTTTTCGAAGAGGTAATGGTAATATCCTCCTGAGTTTTTCGATGAAAGTTGCGTCGGCTAAATCAACAAGAACCTGTTCTTCCACGCCTTGGAGGATGATTTCTGCGTATGTATTAAATCCATAGTTTGTTTTCAGGTCTTCATGATCCTGCAAAAGCCTATCAATTATTGAGCCGGACTGGGCAATGGCTTCCTCTTCGGGGGTCTGTTCGACGTCCACGTACCTCCCGAGCTCTTTGAGTTCCTGGTCTTCATTTTTAGGGTCAAAGAACCCGCTCGTATCAACACTGCAAAGTACCTGTTTGCCATCCTTAGTAAGGGAATAGATATATGCTTTTGATTTAGCCAGCTGCAAAATGGATATCAGGCCCAACCCAAAATGGGAAAGCGTTGCCTCCTGGTGTTTCTTTAAACCATAACCAAGGCTCTCAAATATTCTCTTGATCTCGTCGTTGTCAACGCCTGTTCCATTATCAACTATTGAGAGCCTTCTCTCGTCTCTATTGAAGGATATCACGACGCAGCTCGCGCTAGCATCCACTGAATTCGCCACGATCTCCCTTAATTTGTCTAGGGTAGACGAGTAGATCGCATCTGATATGGTGCCAATGATACCGCCCCGCGCCTTGATCTCCAGTTTCATTTTTCCCTCACTTTTTTCGGTGCTTATCTTTTTCGTAAATTACTCGTAGCTTGTTGATAAACTGCTCTTTGTTTTCCCCATAGATGCTGATGAATGCGTCTCTTTTATCTGATATCAGCCCGTTGCTATAGAAGAGCATGAGGGTCAACTTAAGAGCGCGTAGTAGTTCCGCGTCCCAGCTCTTGGAAATATGGGTCTGGCACTGCTGAGTATTCAAGGCATCGAGTGGACGGTAACGCATTGGGTAAGCAAAGGCGCCGAGCCTGTTGATTTCATTTATGCGATAGAAGAAATAATCAGGAGTGTCCTTTTCTGACTCGAAGTTGTATAGAACGTACACCCTGACATCTTTTTTGCCATATTTTCTCGCGAGTTCAATGGCTTTCTGGATATACCCGTCTTCAGAATGATTATCAAAAGCGAATCTGAGCGGCTTAATCGGAACATCCTTAAGGTCTTTTGCCATCTGCTCGTCAAAGAGACGGCAATCTAAGCCTTGATTGAAATCTATAACCTTAACGCCTCGTTTCTTAAATTCCAATAACTTTCGAATATCCTTCTCAAGGTTTGGTGAATAAAACCAGTTGTTGTCCCAAAAAACTGCTCTGGTATACAGAAGATTGATGTCTTCAGGCCAGTTGTCCTTTACGACGAACTCGGGCTCGTGTTCCTTCACGGCGCAGAAAGGACAATCATTAACGCAGCCCCTCGTAGCAAAGGTGATAGAATAATCAAGGTTTGGGAAAAGGCTGTAATCTGGCGGGCATGATTCAACGTCGTTCCTTAGCAAGCCCTTGTGCGGTTTTATGCCAGTCTGTTTTTCGATGGAGTCAGGGAGAAGGGTTGCCAGTATTCCGCCCACCCTTATTTCGGAATGCGGAAATAAAGATTTGTAGAACTCGATTGTCTCGACGACCTCACGCAAATAATAGGTAAAGAGTGTAGTTATGTAAATGATATCGTAATGCTGCCTGTACGGCTTGTAACTCCCACTAAAATCTAATGGATGCTTCAGCACGCCTGTTTGGCACTGTTCCGGTGTGTGTTTTATAAAATCGACATAATCCCCTCGCCGTTTATGCCAAGTTGATATCTTCATGAGACCGAGGGGAGGGTACTCCGTTTTATACCCAGGCTCAACCAATAGAATCTTCTTCTTCATCATCTCTCTCTCCTAAGAGGATAATATAAATCTCTGATATTTTACAGAAAATATCCGGGTTAATAACGAGAAGGGATTATCCCAGCCTTCCTTCCCTAAAGGCGGAAATATAGTCCATGCAATACTCGTCCTTGCCGGTAATGAGGAGGGCGGCCTTGAGTGCCCCGAAAAGCTCGTTGTCCGTGGGGTCCATAATAGCGGAATCCAGGCCCTGGGTATGGCGGCTACGAGGAAGGTCCGGTTTACGAGTTTCCTCTTTGGAAGGCCGAAGGATACGTTGGTCAGGCCGCAGGTCGTATGGAGGTAGGAGGGGCAGGCATCCATTTTCGGTTCATCCTTTCCGATTATGTGGTACTCTACTTGCGAGGGGAGCGGGAATGTCGACCGATCCGGCAAACGAGCAAACCGCGGCTTGCAGCAAAAAAGGCATCAGCGCCTCTTGTTCGTAGCCTCGGTTCTTGCCCTCTGCGGCGGTATCTACATCGAGGCGCTCTACCGGGTGCGCCTCGCGCCTCTCCTTCTCGCAGCCCTCGCGGTAGCGGTAACCCTGCCCTTCGCAGTAAAGTCGTCAAGAATATTCGCCCTCCTCCTGCTGGCCGGCTTCATGCTGTGCGGCGCCTCGAGACTCGCCTTCATCGAGGCCGGCAAGCAGGCGCTGCCGGAAGAGGAGGCGGCCGTCGGCCTTTACGAGGGGACTGTCGTCGAGAGCTCTCCCCGCCTCAAGGTCCTCTCGCTCTCGGCGCCCGCTGGCCTGTCGGGAATGCGCGTCGTTTTTTTCTCCGCCCTCGACCTGCCTCTCTCCCAGAGGGTGAGGCTTTTCGGAAACCTGAGGCCCATCGTACCGTCCTTCAAGAACCCGGGCTCCCCCTCCTGGAGGTGGCTGAAGCGCCTCGAGGGCGTTTCATACGAAGTGAAGGGGAAAGTCCTTTCCACGGCGGAAGGCCGCGACCCCATCGCAGCCTTGAGACGCTACTTCAAGGAGAATATCGAGAGATCTAAGGCCCAGCACGCGGATATACTCAAGGCCCTTACGATCGGCGACCGGTCTTCGGTGCCGCAGGAGAAGAACGACCTTTTTCTCCATACTGGCACGTCCCACATCCTTGCCATTTCCGGTTTCAACGTGGCGATCATATCGGGGTTCTTCTTTTTTCTTGCCAGGGCGGCCTTAAGGAGGATAAGGCGCTTTCGCATGTCGGGCAGGGACAGGCGGTATGCCTCCCTTGTGACCATCCCTTTCCCCTTCGTCTTCATGCTCGTAGCCGGCGCGGGCGTCTCCGTCATCAGGGCGGCGATCATGATTGCCGTGTACATGCTGGCCCTTTTCCTGGAGCGGGAAAGAGATTTCTACAATACCACGGCCCTTGCCGCCCTTGTCATTCTGCTTATCTACCCCCACTCCCTTCTGACACCCTCTTTCCAACTCACCTTTCTGAGCCTCCTTTTCATCGTCATGACCATGGAAAGACTCTTCCCGGCTATCGAGCGCTTAAAAAACGGGATCGCCCGCTGGTCTCTCTCGACCGTGCTGTCGACCCTGGCCGCAACGCTCGGCACCGCTCCCATAGTCCTCTACTACTTTTACGGCATCAACCCTTTAAGTGTCGTTCACAACCTCGTCACCATCCCCCTCATGGGCGTGGCGGCGACCCTCTTGGGCCTCGTAGGCATGACGACCCCTTACGGCTGGCCCCTTCTCGTCGCCGCAGGGAAAATCACCGGACTGAACCTGGACGTACTCAGCACCCTGGACTTCGGCTACCTCTATCCCCTTGTAAGGCCCACGCTTACCGAAATGGCCCTCTATTACGCCATAGTTACGGCGCTTCTCCGCCTGCGGAAAAAACACGCAGCGGCGGCCCTTCTCTGCATCCTCGTCCCTGTCCTCGCCATCCAGGGTTACGCAGATTATCGCCAAAGATTCAACACGGACGCGGGAGTTCTCTTCATAGACGTGGGACAGGGCGCAGCAGCCCTCATAGAGGCGCCAGGGGGTCTGAGGATTCTCATCGACGGCGGAGGGTATCCGGGCTCGGGCTTCGATATGGGAAAGCAGGTGATCGCACCCTTCCTTCTCTACAGGAAGATACGGACCATCGATTACGTGATCAACACCCACCCCCATGGAGACCACATAGGCGGGCTGGCCTACGTGCTCTCCCACTTCAATGTTTCACACTTAGTCACGGCAGGGCTCTTCCCGAGGGAGCAAAAGTCCAGGGAGCTTTCCGAGATCGCCCGCTCGAGGCATATACCGCGGACGATCTGGAAAAAGGGTGACGCCGTCAGATTCGGCGCCTTCGGCATGGACGTGCTCCACCCCGACGGCCCGGTCTCGTGGGACGACCTGAACGACAGTTCCCTCGTTCTCAGGGTGCGCTACGGCGATACGACATTCCTTCTCCCGGCGGATATTCAGGCAGATGTCGAAACAAAGCTCGTGATGTCCGGCCTCAGCCTCAAATCCGATGTCCTTGAAATTCCCCATCACGGCAGCGCAGCGTCCAGCAGCCTTCCCTTCATCGCTGCCGTGCGCCCCCGCCTCGCGATCGTGAGCGCCGCGGAAGGCCACTTGAAGAACGTGCCCAGCCCCTTGACGTTAGCGAGGTACGCGGCATTTTCAGTGCCTGTCCTGCGGACCGACAGACAGGGGCTGATCGAGGTCAGGTCGGACGGCAGAAAGATCACCTGGCGGACGTACGGCCAGTGACAGAGAGGAGTTTATACAGGATGAGATCGTCCAGCGAAACTCTTTCAAAATTGATAGGAACTATCCCTGCGGAAAGTGGCGAGAAATATAAGAAATGTGCGGAGAGTCCTAAGAGGGAGGCAAGTATCACTACGACACCGGGCGGGAAGGCACGCCCGATGGCTGACGGGGCCGGAGCAATTTTCGACGGATTTTCCCGTGATCGAGGGGTCGGCCGGCGAGACTATACTGTTGGAGTATGTCGAGCCGGACCGGGCCCGAGAGACAGGGAAAAGGCGCGAAAAGGGCCCGGCCCACATCTATTTATCCCCGTTTGAGTTGCTGCAGCATCCGCCTATCCTGAAACGCCCTCCCCTCGAAGCTTTGCAGCGGCGTCACCTGCCATTCCAGCATCGGCCACATGGGCAGGGCCCGCATGATCTGGTCAAGCTCCTCATTCGAGGCGGCGTCGATGATGAATGCAACGGCGCGCTCCGACAAAGGGACACCGCCCGCGAGTATCTTGTTCTCCGACTGGAGTTTCTTGAGGACCTCGAAGCCGGGCAGAACGAAATCCTCCAGCACCTCTATCATATCTTCGGGCACGGTCAACGCAGGCCCCCCGCTTCCGATAACCAGGTAGTTCATGATGTGCCCTCCTCCACGGAATATACACCCGTCAGGCGACCGTGTAAAGCGTTTGTTTGCGCGGCGGGGCGCCCGCGCCGTAAGGACGTGGGTCGCCGAGCAATTGCCTACCATCTCGCAAGCCGAATGTGTTATATTGGTGTTAACGTTTCAAAGGCACAAACCGGGTTAATCGCCGGGCCGTTGTTTTTTTTAGGAAAAAAGAGGAGAGAAGGATGAACGAACATTATATCGAGGAAGGCCTTACCTTCGACGATCTTCTTCTCGTTCCGTCTTTCAGTCAGATAATGCCTTCCGAAGTAGAGGTATCGACGCTTCTTACCCCTGTGATAAGGCTCAACATCCCCCTTATGAGCGCAGCAATGGACACCGTGACCGAGGCAAAGACCGCCATATGCATGGCCCAGGAGGGAGGAATAGGCATAATCCACAGAAATATGGGCATCAGGGAGCAGGCCCAGGAAGTGGAGCAAGTAAAGAAATCGGAAAGCGGCATGATCGTCGACCCCATCGTCATATCGCCCGACCAGAAGATCAAGGACGCCCTGGAGCTGATGGCGCGGTTCAGGATCTCCGGGATCCCGGTCACCCAAGGCAGAAAGCTGGTAGGCATCATCACGAACAGGGACCTGAGGTTCGAGACAAACCTGGAGCATAAGGTCTCCGATGTCATGACAAAGGAGAACCTCGTCACAGTCGACGAGGGCATCAGCCTAGAGGAATCGAAGAGAATACTCCACCGCCACAGGATAGAAAAGCTGCTGGTGGTGGACTCGGAATTCAACCTCAAGGGTCTCATCACCATAAAGGACATAGAAAAGGTGATAAAGTATCCCTCAGCGTGCAAGGACTCCCTCGGCAGGCTGCGGGTCGGGGCCGCGGTCGGCGTGGGGAGCGACAGGGAGATGAGGATAGAAGCACTTATGAAGGCAGGCTGCGACGTGATAGTCATAGACACGGCCCACGGCCATTCCAGGAACGTAGTGGAGTCAGTGGAGGACATAAAGAGGAATTTCAAGAACGTGCAACTCATCGCGGGGAATGTCGCCACGGAAGATGGGTGCCTGGCCCTTATAGACGCCGGATGCGACGCGGTCAAGGTGGGCGTGGGACCAGGCTCCATCTGCACGACAAGGGTCGTCGCAGGAGTTGGCGTGCCTCAGATAACGGCCATTATGGAGGCGGCAAAGGCGGCGAGAAAGAGGGGCATCCCGGTCATCGCAGACGGGGGCGTGAAGTACTCGGGCGACGTGACCAAGGCTATAGCGGCAGGGTCGGACGTCATTATGATAGGCAACCTCTTTGCAGGCACGGACGAGACACCGGGCGAGATGGTCCTTTACCAGGGGCGCACGTACAAGATGTACAGGGGCATGGGGTCGCTGGACGCCATGAAAGAGGGCAGGACCAGGGACCGCTACTCCATCGCCGAGAACGAGGTCGAATCGAAGATCGTCCCCGAAGGCATAGAGGGTCGAGTGCCCTACAGGGGGTCTCTCTCCTTCACCCTCCATCAACTGATAGGCGGTTTGAAGGCCGGTATGGGGTATTTAGGATGCCGCAGCCTGGAAGAGCTCAAGAAGAATGCCAGGTTCCTTCGGATAACGAACGCTGGGTTGAGGGAAAGCCACGTGCACGACGTGATGATAACGAGAGAGGCGCCGAACTACAGGATCGAATAGCTAAAGGTTTGCCATGGCCTACGGTGATTACCACAAGGAGATAGTGGTCATTCTGGATTTCGGGTCGCAGTACACCCAGCTCATCGCGAGAAGGGTGAGGGAGCTGGGCGTCTATTGCGAGATCTTCCCTTACAACACCGACATCGAGAAGATAAGATCCATCAATCCCATAGGAATAGTGCTTTCGGGAGGCCCTCGCAGCGTCACCGAGGCTGAGGCTCCTTTCTGCGACGAGGCCGTCTTTCGCCTCCGCGTGCCCCTCCTGGGCATCTGCTACGGGATACAGTTGATCGCCAAGCTCCACGGCGGCGAGGTCCAGCGGTCGGAAAAGCGGGAATACGGCCGCGCCCACATTTACAGGGACAACGGCAGCCCGCTCTTGGAAGGAATTGAGGACGGCGACACCATCTGGATGAGTCACGGCGACAGCATCATGAAGATGCCCCCCGGATTCGCGGCCCTGGCCCACTCGGAGAACTCGCCTTACGCGGCCATCGGCGACGAGGCGGGAAGGGTCTACGGCGTCCAGTTCCACCCCGAGGTGCACCACACACCCAAGGGAAAGTTGGTCCTGAAGAACTTCCTGTACAAGGTTTGCAAGGCAAAAGGTCTTTTCTCGGCCGCCTCCTTCATCGAGATGACCACGGAGAAGATAAGGGAGGAGGTGGACGGCAAGAAGGTAGTCTGCGCCCTCTCCGGCGGCGTCGACTCCTCCGTCGTGGCCGCCCTCGTCCACAGGGCCGTAGGAGACAGGCTTACGTGCGTTTTCGTTAACAACGGCGTGCTCCGCAAGAACGAAGGAGAGGAGGTGCTCGACCTTTTCAAGGACCGCCTCCACCTGAACATTAGGTACGTTGACGGGTCCGAAAGGTTCCTCGGTGCTCTGAAGGGCGTCAGAGACCCGGAGAGGAAGAGGAAGATCATCGGAAGGCTCTTCATCAAAGTCTTCGAAGAAGAGGCGCGGTCGTTGGGAGACGTGCAGTACCTCGCTCAGGGCACCCTTTACCCGGACGTCATAGAGAGCGTCTCCTTCAAGGGACCTTCTGCGACGATAAAAAGCCATCACAACGTCGGCGGCCTTCCCAAGCGCATGCGCCTCAAGCTTATCGAACCGCTCCGGGAGCTTTTCAAGGACGAGGTCCGAGTCGTCGGCCGGGAGCTGGGACTGCCCGACCATGTGGTCCAGAGACAACCCTTCCCTGGCCCGGGCCTGGCCATAAGGATGATAGGCGACGTGACCAGGGAGAGGATCAAGATGCTCCAGGAGGCGGACGACATCATCCGTGAGGAGATAGAAAGGAAGGAAATCTTCGGCCACATATGGCAGTCCTTTGCGATACTGATCCCCATCAAGACGGTGGGCGTAATGGGCGACGAGCGTACCTACGCGCACGCCGTGGCCGTCCGGGTAGTGGAGAGCGAAGACGGCATGACCGCGGACTGGGCGAGGTTGCCCTACGACGTGCTGGACCTTATCTCCCGGCGGATAATCAACGAGGTCCCCGGGGTGAACCGCGTGGTCCTCGACATATCGTCGAAGCCTCCGAGCACGATAGAGTGGGAGTAGGTTGAGCGAGTTCGTCCACCTTCATCTCCATACGCAGTTCAGCCTTTTGGACGGGGCCATCCGCCTGGACCCGCTTTTCGAGACGGCCAAATCCTACAATATGCCTGCCTGCGCAATTACCGACCACGGGAACATGTTCGGCGCGGTCGACTTTTATTTTGCCGCCCTGAGCCACGGAGTAAAACCGATTATCGGCTGCGAGGCCTACATCGCGCCGAATTCGAGGACAGACAAGGAGCGGCACAAAGACAACGCTTACCACGTGGTTCTCCTGGCCCAGAACAACGAGGGGTACGCAAACCTCGTGAAGCTCATCAGCATCGCCCACATGGAGGGCTTCTACTATGTGCCGCGCATCGACAGGGAAATCCTGGCCCGGTACAACGCGGGCCTCCTATGCCTGACCGCCTGTATCAAGGGGCAGATACCCCAGATGATCCTGAAGGGGGACGAAAGCGGGCTCCAGGCCCGGATGGAGGAGTATATCGCTATTTTCGGAGACCGCCTCTACCTGGAGCTGCAGGACAACGGCATTGCCGAGCAGAAAAAGGTGAACGAAGGACTATTGCGCATGAGCGCCCGCTACGGCCTGCCGATCGTGGCAACGAACGACTGTCATTACCTGAAAAGACAGGAAGCCCGGGCGCACGAACTTCTGCTGTGCATACAAACGGGCAAGAAGATGAGCGACACGGACCGCCTGAAACTCTCCACGGACGAGTTCTATTTCAAGTCTCCCGATGAAATGGCATCGGCTTTTGCCGACCATCCCGATGCCCTGCGGAACACGCTCCTCATTGCCGAGAGGTGCGACGTCTCCATCCAGACCGGCACCTATCACTTCCCAAATTTCAGCCTGCCGGGGAACATAAGCCCCGAAGAGCACTTCGAGACCCTCTGTCTCAAGGGCTTCGAGAAGAAGATAGGGATGATAGCCTCATCTTACGCGGAATTCGGCAGCGAGCTGCGCGAGAAGTATAGAAACAGGCTTGCTTATGAGATGGACGTCATTAAAACCACGGGTTTCGCCAGTTACTTCCTCATCGTCGCCGATTTCATAGGGTACGCCAAATCGCAGGACATCCCGGTAGGGCCGGGCAGGGGCTCCGCTGCGGGCAGCCTCGTCGCCTATTGCCTCGACATCACGAACATCGACCCCATAAAATACGACCTCCTCTTCGAGCGGTTCCTCAATCCGGAAAGGATCAGCATGCCTGACATAGATGTGGACTTCTGCTTCGAAGGAAGGGAGCGCGTCATCGAGTACGTCACGAACAAGTACGGTAAAGACAACGTGGCCCAGATCATCACCTTCGGGACCATGAAGTCGAAGGCGGCCGTCAGGGACGTCGGGAGGGCATTAGGCCTTCCTTACGCGAACGTGGACCAGATCGCAAAACTAATACCCGCGACCCTGGACATCAGCATCGAACAGGCCCTGTCGGAAGAGCCGAGGCTCAGGGAACTCTGCCAAAAGGACAAGACGGTCAGCGAGCTCATAGAGAATGCGCAGGTTCTGGAGGGTCTCGCGCGCCACGCATCGACCCATGCCGCCGGCATCGTGATATCGAACAAGCCCCTCGTGGAGCATGTCCCTCTGTACCGGGGGCAGAAGGGCGAGACTGTGACCCAGTACTCCATGAAGACTATAGAGAAGATAGGGCTCGTCAAGTTCGACCTCCTCGGCCTCAAGACCCTCACCATTATAGACAACGTCATCAAGATGCTGAAGGCGGAAGGGACAGAGCTCGACATCACGGCCATACCCCTGGACGATCAAAAAACCTATCGACTCCTCGCCTCGGGCAATACCTCCGGCATATTCCAGCTCGAAAGCAGAGGCATGAGGGAGCTCCTAACCCGCCTCAAGCCTTCGCAGTTCGAGGACATCATCGCCCTCATAGCCCTCTACCGGCCGGGCCCGCTGGGCAGCGGGATGATCGACGATTTCATCAAAAGAAAACACAACCCGGGCCTCGTCAGGTACGAGACCGAGCTTCTCAGGGAGGCCCTGGAGGAGACGTACGGCGTCATCGTCTATCAGGAACAGATCATGAAGATCGCCTCGCTCCTCGCCAATTTCACGAAGAGCGAGGCCGATCAGCTCAGAAAGGCGATAAGCAAGAAGATACCCGAGCAGCTCGAATCCTACAAAGAGCAATTCAAAGAGGGGTGCGCGGCGAACAACGTGAGGCCGGAGGTCGCCGCAAAGATTTACGAGATCATCCTGCGGTTCGGCCAGTACGGCTTCAATAAATCGCACAGCGCAGCCTATGCGCTCGTGGCCTACCAGACGGCTTATCTTAAGGCCCACCACTACCTCCCCTTCATGGCCGCAATCCTCACGAACGAAGTGAACGACACGGACAGCCTGATCCGGTATATCACTGAGTGCAGGGAAAACGGCGTAGTTATCCTGCCCCCCGACATCAATGAGAGCGCCAAGGCCTTCACCATTGTGGGGAACGAGATAAGATACGGACTTCTCGGGATTAAGGGCGTGGGAGAAGCGGCCCTTGACAGCATCCTCGGTGCAAGGCAGGAATGCAGCGGCTTCTCTTCCTTCACCCATTTCTGCTCCCTCGTCGATTCGAGGAAGGTCAACAAAAAGGTCGTGGAGTGCCTGATAAAAGCGGGCGCCTTCGACTGTACGGGGCTAAAGAGGTCCCAGCTCTTTACGCTCGTACAGGAGAAATGGGACAGACTTGCGAAGAAAAACGGCAAGAACGGCCTCCAGATGGATATCTTCGGGAGCAATGCCTTCGCCCCGAGGGAGGACGACATCCCCCAGACCGACGAGTTGGACCACGGAGAGATACTGAAAGGGGAAAAGGAGGCGCTCGGCTTCTTCTTCAGCCAGCACCCCCTGTCCGCTTACGGGCGCATTATATCCCGGGTCACCAGCCTCGACACGGGAAGCATCAAGGAGACGGAGACGACCGAAGACGTGACTATCGTCGGCATCGTGAACGGGTGCAAGGAGATCACTACCAAAAGGGGAGACCGCATGGCGAACATCTCCCTCGAGGATACAAAGGGCATCATAGAGGTGATCGTCTTCCCCGACCAGTACTCGAAAAACCTCCTTCTGATAAGAAGCGAAAGGCCCCTCGTGGTGACAGGGGCACTGGAGAGGACGGAGGACGGGACAAGCCGCATCAGGGCGAAAAACATCACTTCTCTGGAGGAGATCCAGAAAGACCTGGAGAAGGTCGTACGAGTAAAGATCGATTGCGGGCTCTTCAAAAAGGATTATCTGAGGAAGCTCAGGGACGTTCTCGTTGCAATCAAGGGGGATTCGCGGGTCAAGCTGGAGTTCCTCCAGGACGGTGAGCACAAGGTGTTCGACGTCCCGGGCGTGCGCATCGATGCCGGTAAAACCGAGTTGGTCCGCAGGGCTTTCGCCGGGGGCCTCGATATAGAGGTCCAGGAATGAGGCGATATTATCTTGATTTCGAGAAAAAACTCGAGCCCCTCGAGCGCAGGATAGAAGAAATAAGAAAGTTCCACGACGTCACGGACGCCCACTACGTGAAGGAACTCGATCAGCTTGCCAGGAAGGTCGCCAAGGCGGAGCAGGAGACCTACGGGGCCCTGACCAACTGGCAGCGGTGCCAGCTCTCCCGCCATTTGAACCGGCCCCACACGCTCGACTACATCGATAATTTGTGCACCGACTTTGTAGAGATCCACGGAGACCGGAGGTTCAGGGACGACCCTGCCGTCGTCACGGGGTTCGCCCGCTTTGCCGACACAGCCATCGCCGTGGTGGGACACCAGAAGGGGAACACGCTGAGCGAAATGGCGTCGAGAAACTTCGGAATGGCCCATCCGGAAGGATACAGGAAGGCCATGCGGCTCATGGGGCTGGCCGAGCGGTGGGGCAAGCCCGTTCTGACCTTCATCGACACGCCGGGCGCTTTTCCCGGCGTCGGCGCGGAGGAACGGGGCCAGGCGGAGACCATCGCGTCAAGCATCGAGACCATGTTCTCCCTTTCCGTCCCGGTCGTCTCGGTCGTTATCGGGGAAGGGGGCAGCGGAGGCGCCCTTGCCATAGCCGTGGGCAACAGGATCCTGATGCTTGAAAATGCGATCTATTCGGTCATCTCGCCGGAGGGTTGCGCGGCCATCCTGTGGAGAGACGGATCGAAAGGCCCCCTCGCTGCCGACGTCCTGAAGCCGACGGCCAGGGACCTCTATGAGCTGCGGGTGATAGACGAGATCATACCAGAGCCCCTCGGAGGGGCCCACAGGGCCTGGGAAACAACCTTCCGGACTGTCTCGGCAGTTATCGCCAAACACCTGGGCGAGCTGCTCCAGGCGACAGGGGAAGAGCTGAAAAGACAGAGGTATGAGAAGTTCAGGAACATGGGCATATTCGACGAGGCAACGTAGCGAAGGAGCGGCCCACCTATGAGGGCCCATGTGCTCCAGCACGTCCCTTTCGAAGGCATCGGCAGTATAGCGGGGTGGTTGGAGCAAAACGGGGCAGACGTGACGTTGACCCGTTTTTTCGAGAATGGGCCCCTCCCTCAGCCTGACGGCCTCGACCTCGTCATAGCCATGGGCGGGCCGATGAGCGCCAACGACGAACCGGTGCTGCCGTGGCTGCGTCCGGAAAAGGCGTTCCTTCGGGAGGCCGCCCGGGCCGGTGCGGCCGTCCTCGGCGTCTGCCTCGGGGCTCAGCTCCTCGCCGCAGCCTTTGGGGCCAGGGTATACCCGGGTCCCTTCAAGGAGATAGGCTGGTTCCCCATAGAGGCAGTTGCCCGGCAGGCAGGCGCCTTCAGGTTCCCCGATAGGTGCACCGTTTTCCACTGGCATGGGGAGACTTTCGACCTGCCGCCTGCTGCCGTACACCTTGCCAGAAGCGCGGCCTGCGAAAACCAGGCCTTCCAGATAGGCCGCCGCGTGATGGGCCTGCAGTTCCACCTCGAGACCACACGGGAGAGCGGACTCGCGATCCTCGACAACTGCAAAGACGAGCTGGCCTCCGGGCCCTACGTCCAGAGCGAATCCGAACTTCGGGCCGCTTCAGCCGACTCTTACGCCGGGATCAACAGACTGATGGACAGGATACTCTCCTATCTGACCGGACGGTAGCCGGATTTGTCCGTCAGCCGGGAGAAGGAAAGCATCGGCCTGCACCCTTCCTCATATCTCCATGAGGTCTTTGCCGGCTATTATCCGGCCGGAGAAGCTCGCGCGGGCCGGCTCTATCCACATGTCGTCGGTAATGGAAGCATCGTCGGAGGGAACGAAGTGCGTCAGAACCAGGGTCTTGACCCCGGCTTTCTTCGCTACTATCCCCACTTCTTCCCGAGTGGTATGGCTCGCCACGATGTGGTTAACGAGCCTTTCCGCGTTAGGGACGCGCGCCATCAGCCTGGAAAGGGCCTCTTTGTTGATAACCTCATGGACGAGGACATCCGCCCCTTGGGCAAGCTTGACGAGGTTGTCGGAGGGGGTGGTATCGCCTGAAAAGACGATCGAGCGGCCGGGCGTGTCGAAGCGGTAGGCGTAGGAAGGGACAACAGGCGGGTGGTGCACGAGGGCCGCAGTAACTTTCACCTGGTCGTCCTCCATCACCAACCCTTCTTTAGCGATCTCATGTGAGGCGACCATGGGAACCAGGGGAGGCCTGCCCTCATCCGGTATCCTGATGTCGATATCGTAAGCGTTCGCCTCGAAGAACGACCTCGTGATCCTTTCGAGCGGCGGCGGACCCCACGAGTCTATCCTGCCTTTGAACCCGCTTACCCAGGCATTATATACGAGCGGCCCGTACTCCAGGTTGTGGTCGGAGTGATGATGGGTGATAAAGATGTGCCTGAGGCTGGTGAGGGGGATGTTCGCCATCACGAGCTGCCTGCTCACCCCGCCGCCGCAATCGACCACATAGGGTATCTTGTTTACCACGACGACCCACGCGGACTGGTTCCGCAGCTTGTTGGGCCTCGGGCCTCCGCCTGTGCCGAGGAGTATCAGGCGCGGCCCCTTTCCACCCGGCGGCGCTTGTTCCCCCTTTTTTTGCCCCAGGGCCTTGCCCGCCAGCAGTACCCCCGCCGCAGTCGCGCCGAGTGACGTTGAAAGGAACTGGCGGCGCGTGATACCGTCCTTCTTTTTCATCGAGCCCCCTCTCTTCTTTCAGTGCTTTTCCGGATTGTCCCCGGAGCCGCTTCTACCCTCCGCCGATGGGCGGTACAAGGGCAACCTCGTCTCCTTCTGTAAGGTGCAGGTCAGGCTTTGCATGACGGCCGTTGACGAAGATCAGAATGACCTCGCCTTCCGGGACCCCGAGCTGCTTCATAACCTTCAGAACGGTAGCGTCCTGGTCAACCTCCAAAGCCTCCTCTCCGGGGCGGCCCCGGCTCAACGTGGCGAAAAGCCTTACGGTGATGCGCATGCCCTCAGATGCGTCCAGCCGCATCCTCCAATAGTGCCGGCCCTCCTCAGGGAGGAAGGCTGTACCGATCGTCCGTCGAGGGCCGCCCCCTTGATCCCGTCAAAGAACCGATCCGGCTCGGCCGCAAAAAACAATTCAAGCTCGCCGGAAGGAACATAGATGCCCCTTTCGAGGAAGAGAGGCCCCAGGTCGGCCATTAGCAGGTTAAACACCTTCACCTGGAGCAAACCCTCCTTCTCCTCACCGTGCCACTCTTCCTGCTTATGGGTAATGGTGTTTCGTAACGACGCATAAAACCCCTGACGTCTCATGGTCGCGCCGACAAGACCGGGCATGGCCGAGGAAAGGGCCAGCGTCGAGCCTTCGGTGACCGTCGCCGCATCGAGGTCGTCGACAGGCTTGCCATCAAGAAATATGGTGCTGATCCGCTCGGCAACGTACTGCGGGGGTAGGCCCAGACGTTCCCGCAGGAACCGCCCGACGCCTGTGCCCACCCTGGCCTTTATTAAGAAGCCTCCTTGAAAGATCCTATAAAACCTTGCCAGGAGGTCTCTCTCCACAACCAGGGACAGCTCGGCCCAGCGACCGTCCCCGGCCACTATAGCTTCGGCATCCTCCATGGCCCGTCCTCTCAAAACAAAGGGGGAAAGGATTGACCCTTCCCCCCTTGTCCGTCTATTCTACCAGTTAAAGACCCTGTCAAGCTCCTCGTCGCTGACGCCGAAGGTCACGTTATGGGGAGGCACAGGCTGGGTCTTGAAGAACATGGGCAACCTGTCCTGTTCCTTGGAGAAACCCGCCCTGATGTTGAAGTCCCTCTCCATGGTGAGGATCCTCTTCCCGAGGGCCGTTACGTCCTCGGCGGTCATGCCGGCTCCGTAGAAAGCGTTGAGCATATCCAGGAGGGCCTGGAAAGTTTCGGGCTGATCGAGGATGGCAAAGGCGATAAAGAGACACATGCCCGTCGAGTCAATAGCAGCAGTGGCGACTTGGAGGTTTCTCGAAAGTTCGATCTGTCCCTCTCCCTTCAGTGGATCGACGAAACCGCCCACCTTGAGTATATTCGCCGTAACGGCGTAGCCGGCAGTGTGGTCGGCGCCCATGGGGCTTGTCGCATAGGTCACGCCTATCCCTTGCACTGCCCTCGGGTCGTAGGCCGGCATACCTTGCCCCTTCACGACCGGGACCCTCTCTACCCCGAAGACCTTGCCCGTGACAGCCGCCCCGCTGCCGATTATCCGGCCAAGGGGCGTTCCCCTGCGCACATCCTTTATGAGGTCTATCGCGGCGTCGGCATCGCCGAAACGGAGCAGGCCCGCGTCCATGGCAACCCCGATGGTGACGCCCATCTCTATCGTATCGAGTCCTATATCATCGTCGAGGAAGTCCATCATCGCTATCTTGTCGAGATCGTCGATCCCGCAATCGGCGCCGTGCGCCCAAACCGTTTCGTACTCAGGCTGCTTGCTCAAGTAGTGACCGTCCTTGTCGTTGTAAATGCCTGAACAGCGGATGACGCAGCCCCGGTTGCAGGCGTGCGAGGCAAGGCCCCCCCGCTCGGTTTCGAGGGCGGCCTCCGTTTCTCCGCTTATCCGCGAGACCCCCTTAAAGGTCCCCTGCGAGAAATTGTACGTGGGGTAGCCCCCGGCTTCATTGAGGATATTGGCCAGTACGTTGGTCCCGTAGGCTGGGAGGGCCTGACCTGTAACAGCGTTTTTTCTTAAGCCTTCCACGAATGCCCTGTTCGCCTCCCCGAACTTCGCCGGGTCCTTCGGCGGCCGGGCGGAAACGCCCCTATCATCAAGCACGATGGCCTTGACGCCCTTGGCCCCCATTACCGCCCCGACGCCGCCGCGACCCGCGTGTCTCGTAGGGCGCAGTTCCGTGTCCGTGCAGGCAACAGATGCGGCAGCAAGCTTCATCTCACCGGCGGGGCCTATGGATAGGCAGGCTATGTTGTCCCCGTACTCCTTTTTCATACGCTCCACCGTTGCATAATTGCCGAGCATCTTCAGACTGTTGTCGATGGAGCAGGTGACGCCGTCCTTATTTATCAATATCTTGTAAAGGTCGTCTCCCTTCGGCTTTCCCTCGAGCACGATGGCGGCGTAACCGAGACGGGCCAGCATCGCGGCGGGCTCGCCGCCCGCATTTGCCTCCTTGATGCCTCCCGTAAGGGGACTCTTGCACCCCACCGAGAGCCTGCCCGACATGGCGGCTATGGTGCCGCTCAGGAGTCCGGGCGCGATGACGAGCTTGTTGGAGCCACTCAAAGGGTGGCATGACGGCGGCACCTCTTTGCTCACTATGGCAGACGTGAGGCCGCGTCCGCCCAGGCCGGCATAGTCGCCGATGGGAGCTTCGATTGCCTTCGGGCCTTCCGCAGCTCCCATATCGATCCTCAGGATCTTGTCCATAACGACCTCCCCCGTATTGGCGTTAGTATCCGGATAGATACATTATGCCGCAGCGCCTTATGAGGCGCAAGAGAAATATTACAGCCTTTCTTCAATTCAATCGGTATTTCCGTCGTACCGGACCGTAGGGCCCTTTCCGATCAAAAACGGGCTTCTGGGATCGTGGAGGGCCCTGTTTCTCCGGGCCTCGCCCCTGTTTGAATTGGCATAGCAGTAAAGGCAGCCATGAAGGCATGTGTTGTATTGCCCCACATCCTGGCTTTCCACACACCTGCAGTCCTCGCGCTGGTATCTGTCTTTCCTGCCGGAAACGTCGACCCCGAAAAGCCTTCTTATCAGCCGGTCGTCGACGCATTTTCCGTGCTCGACGCCCGCGCCGGAGAGATCGAGCTTTTCTGCGCAGCTCACGATCTCCATGGAATTCCTGCGTGCAATGTCGGCCAGGGCGCCGGCGATCCGCCGTGCCTGCTCCGGACTTCTGGCGTCGTCATAAAACTTGATGCCTTCCCGTGCGCTTATTCCGGCGAGATTCCTGCTGACGCTCCTATACAGGTGCAGGAAGCTAATCACCACCCGCAAGGTCGAGCCGCGAAGCTCCGAGGCCAGACGATCGAAGGCCCCGATGAGGCTGCCTTCGGGGGTCAAGTCGGAAATGATGATGGGATCGAACCGCCATATCACCTTCTCTGCGCCGATCTTACCGCTCAAGGCCCTGAAAGCGGCCAGCAGCTCGGCCGCGGCAGGAACGGACGGCTCGAGGGGCTTGGGGTAGGCCGTAAGGGTGAACTGGAAGTAGTACCTGTACCCGCGGTCGTCGAGCTCGTCGAGGCAGCCCAGCATCGGCCCCGGGTTCTTCGTCCAGAAGACTATGGCATCTACCCGGTCGGGGGAAAGCTCGACCCGCCTCACCTGGTGCGCGTTGAACGGGTTCCGGACCAGAAGGTGCCCTTCCCGGATCCGGTTCATGAACCATCCGTGGTAGAAGGCGGGGATATCGGTTCGTCTGCTGGCGCTTATGATCATACCGGCAGACTTTATTGTATCATGAAAAGGCCCATCCGGGCCGCTACGCCTGTCCCCCTTCCTCCACCACGCAGCATGCGCCCTTTCTGCCGAGCATCCGGTTGATGACTGCGGACGCGCAGCCGACGCCGGACCTAACGGTCAGCGCCAGGCTGGGACAGTTGCACTGGCACGCCCCGCACTCTATGCAGGCGTCGCGGGCCGCGACCTCTATTTTGCCGTTCGCCGCGGCAAGGACACCCCGCGGGCAGACGGACAGGCACATCAGGCACCCTGTGCACTTCTCTCCGTCGAAAGCGAGGGTAACGACGTCTTTGAGATACATGAGCCGCTTCATTCTACTAGCCCCCTCCGACGGCGGCGGCGACCCAGAGGGCCAGGCCGGCGGCCGTACCCACCGCTTCCAATGGAAGGGCCCACCCCATCTCCCTTTGCACGCCGGAAAGGGAGGTAAAGGTCGAGCTGCCCGTGAAATTCATCGCGAGAAAGGCGGCAATGGCGGGCACCGAGAGGAGTACAGAGAGAGCCGAAAGGACGCCCAGGCCGGCGCCTGCAAAAAGGGCGCAGAATGCTGCCGCAGTGCCCACGACGAGTCCTTTTGCCGAAAAGGCCCTGCCGGGAAGCCAGGGCAGCAAAAGGGGAGTAAGGACTGCCCCTGCCAGGACCGATGTGCCCAGCGCAACCCAGACTATCCTTGCTGGCCCTAAGGCCCTCTCGATGCTGAGGCCGGAGAAAAGAAAAGCGAGGATCGACAGGACGGCGGCCGCGGGCAGGGCCACTTTCAGGGCCGGAATCACCTCCATGGGGACGAGGGCGAGCCTCTCGGAGGTTCCGAAAGTCTTTGCCCTCATGACCGGCGTTGCCTTGAGCTCCCCTTCGAGGAAAGGGGGGATGTCCTCTGCTGCGACAGGACCGTAGACAACCTGAAAGCCCGAGCGTCTCTTGACTTCGTGGGCTGCGACCCCGGGACCGCCGAGCTGGGGCACTATCAACCGGCGGTGGGAGACTATGTCGGAAAGGCCGGATGTCTCGATCCGGTCGATCATCTCCTCGGTGCCGAAAGATCCCTTTCCAGCCGCGCACCATACGTTGATGCCCGCCGTATCGAGGACGAGGATCCACCCGTCCCGGCCTGCAAGGGCCGCCCTTAGCCGGTCGAAGCTCATCTTATAGCTGGCGGTTACGAAGACGTACGAATCGGGGCCTGGCCGGCCGAGGGCGTAGAGACCGGGATCGACCGTGTAGCTCATGCGCCCCACGCCCCAGCGCACCTTAAAAGCACCTATGCGGTCAGAGGGGCGAAGGGTGGACGACACGCGGGGCACAACCCCCGCGGGCGTATCCATCCGCCCCTCGACGAAAGACTGGTCGAGGCGGGGCGGGCCAACCCTGGCCCGCCTGGGGTTCTTGCCTCAGCAGGGTTTCCCGGTTGTCTCTAAAAGTACGGATGCTGACTCTTCTGCCATGGCTATATGATAGGGCGCCGGGCCGGGGATGTCAATCTTGCGTATTTTTTGACGCGCCGAAGGCGTCCCCGGTGGTCCGCCCCGCCTACTTGCGGAAGAGCCAGAAGATCAGGGACAGGATGATGCTCACCACGATGCTCGTAGTCAGGGGGAAATAGAAGGTGAAATTCTCTTTCTTAACGTAGATGTCTCCGGGCAGGCGGCCTATATAGGGGATCTTGTGGGCCAGAAGGAGGATCACGCCTGCGAGAGCGATCAGGCCGCCGAGGATTATCAGCATCTTGCCGATATCCGGCATCATCTCTTTTCCCCGCCCCCCCTTTCCGGGCCTCGCCTTCCCGGGCCGCTCCCTTTCAAGACCGCTTTTTCCACGGCTGTCTTGGGGCCGAACCTTTCATATTCGCTGAATATGCAGCCGCAGTAGGCTTGCCTGTAAATTCCGAGCCTTGCCGCCTCGCTCCGCCCCTCCTTCCACCCTGAGCGGAAGTCACGATAGAGAAAGGGCATCCCGTACCGGGAGGAGAGCTCCCGCCCAACGGCCGCAACGGCCTCGTGTCTCTGATAGATGCTGTAGAGGAGGGTCGTCGTCACTGCGTCCGCCTTTTCCTCTGCCGCCTTACGGAAGGCGGCCTCCAGACGCAGGCGATAGCACGGGAGGCAGCGGTCCTTGCCCGCCTGCAGCGCTGAGGCCAGGAACGAGCCGAGGTCGTACGTCTCGTCTATGAAAATCGGCAGGAGGGCGACCCGGCCATACTCCGCAGCCGCTTCTCGCCGTTTCCGGAACTCCGTATAAGGATGGATATTCGGGTTATAGAAGAAGCCCGCCACTTCGCTCCCTTCCGCACGGAGGACCCGCAAAGGGTGGATGGTGCAGGGGGCGCAGCAGATGTGGAGCAGGACTTTCACTAAAGGTCCTCCTAATCGGCCTCTTTCCTCCCCCTCTTCTCCTCGATCGCGGCCTGGGCAGCAGCCAGACGGGCCACCGTGACACGGTAGGGAGAGCAGCTCACGTAGTCGAGGCCAATCCTGTGGCAGAACTTGACGGAGTTCGGCTCGCCCCCGTGCTCGCCGCAGATGCCCGTTTTCAGTTTCGGTCGGGCTTTCCTGCCAAGCTCGACCCCCACCTTCATGAGTTTTCCCACGCCCGACTCGTCGAGCCTCTGGAAGGGGTCGTAGTCGAGGATGTCCGTCTCCACGTAGAGGCGCAGGAATTTCCCAGCGTCGTCCCTGCTCATGCCGAAGGTCGTCTGGGTCAGGTCGTTCGTCCCGAAGGAGAAGAACTGGGCCTGGCCGGCGATGGCGTCCGCCGTGAGGGCAGCCCTTGGTATCTCGATCATGGTCCCCACCATGTAGTCGACGGTCATGCCGGCAGATGCGAACACTTCCCCCGCGACCCTGTCCACCACCTCCTTCTGGAGGCGAAGCTCGTTCACGTCGCCCACGAGGGGTATCATGATCTCCGGCTTCACGTCGGTCCCAGATCTCTTGACTTCACAGGCGGCTTCGAATATCGCCCTCGCCTGCATCTCGGTGATCTCCGGATAGAGGATGCCGAGCCTGCATCCGCGCAGTCCAAGCATCGGGTTTGCCTCCTGGAGGCTCGCCACCTTTGAAGCGATCTTTTCGTAGGCTATCCCCATCTTGGCTGCAAGGTCTTTGAGCTCCCGCTCCCCGTGGGGCAGGAATTCATGGAGGGGCGGGTCGAGGGTCCTTATGGTGACGGGCAGGCCGCCCATCACCTTGAAAATTCCGATGAAATCACTCTTCTGCATGGGTAGGAGCTTGTCGAGCGCTCTTTTACGGCCCTGAAGGTCCTCGGCGACGATCATCTCCCTCACCGCGTCGATGCGGGCGCCCTCGAAGAACATATGCTCGGTCCTGCAGAGGCCGATCCCCTCCGCCCCGAAGTCGATGGCGACCTTCGCCTGGTCCGGCTGGTCCGCGTTGGTCCTCACGCCCAGGCGCCTTGCGCCGTCGGCCCACTTCATCAGGGACTCGAAGCCCCTGTAAACCTGCGATTCCTCCGGCTTCAAGGACTTGTCGACGAGGACGCGCAGGACTTCCGACGGGATGGTCTTTACCTCCCCCGCGAAAACCTCTCCGGTGCTTCCGTTTAGAGAGACGTAGTCGCCCTCCTTGATGGTCCTGCCTTTTATCGAGATCGTCTTGGTCCTGTAATTGATGTCGAGCTCGCCGCACCCGGCGACGCACACCTTCCCCATCTGCCTGGCCACGAGCGCCGCATGGCTCGTCATGCCGCCCCGGCTCGTAAGTATCCCCTGGGCTGCGTTCATGCCCCTGATATCCTCGGGCGATGTTTCTATCCTTACGAGGATCACAAGCTCTCCCCTAGCGGCCCAGGCCTCAGCGTCCTCCGCGTTATAGACGACCTTGCCGGTCGCGGCGCCCGGCCCGGCGTTCAGGCCCCTGGCTACGAGCCTTCCATCCTTGTATGCCTTCTCGATCTCCTTCGGATCGAATATGGGCCGCAGTATCTGGTTCAGCCCGTCGGGGCTCACCCTCATCAATGCCTCTTCCTTGTCGATAAGCCCTTCACCCACCATGTCTACTGCGATCTTGAACTCGGCAAAGGAGGTACGCTTGCCGTTCCTCGTCTGGAGCATCCAGAGCTTTCCCCGCTGGATCGTGAACTCGATGTCCTGCATGTCCTTGAAGTGGCGCTCGAGGATCGACCGGATCTGCAAAAGCTGCTGATAGACCTGGGGCATCTCCTCCTCGAGGCAGGGCACCGACGCCTCACCCCTCTGTTGCTTGTTTATGGGCAGGGGCGTTCTTGTGCCCGCTACCACGTCCTCGCCCTGCGCGTTCAGGAGGTATTCGCCTGTGAAAAGGTTCTCCCCCGTCGAAGGGTTCCGCGTGAAGGCTACGCCGGTCCCGGAATCCAGCCCGATGTTGCCGAAGACCATGGACTGGACGTTAACCGCCGTCCCCCATGAGGCGGGTATGTCGTTGAGCTTCCTGTACGCGATGGCCCTCGCGTTGTTCCAGGACTGGAAGACAGCGCCTATGGCGCCCCAAAGCTGCTCCAGCGGGTCCTCCGGGAAGTCGACGTTGAGCCTTTCCTTTATAAGCCTCTTGAAGCTGGCCACGAGGTCCTTGATGTCCTCTACCGTGAGCTCCGTATCGGCCTTTATGCCCCGCTCCTTCTTTTTGGCGTCGATTATCTCCTCGAAGGGGTCCTCCTCTTCCTTGTTCTCGGGCTTGAGTCCCAGCACCACGTCTCCATACATGGCGACGAAGCGGCGGTAGCAGTCCCAGGCGAACCACTCGTTGCCCGTCAGCTTGGTAAGACCGGCCAGCGTCTTGCCGTTGAGCCCGAGGTTCAGGACCGTGTCCATCATGCCGGGCATGCTCGCCCTGGCCCCGGACCTGATCGAAAGGAGCAGGGGATTCACCGGGTCGCCGAACTTCATGCCCATCGACCCTTCCACCCTTTTGAGGTTGGCCAGAACCTCCTCGGCCAGACCGTCGGGGTAGCGCATTTCGTTCTGATAAAAGAGCGTGCAGACCTCTGTGGTGATCGTGAAACCGGGCGGAACCGGGATGCCGAGGTTGACCATCTCGGCGAGGCCCGCCCCCTTTCCTCCAAGGAGGTTCCGCAATTGCTCCCCACCCTCGGCCTTTTCACCTCCGAAAAAATAGACATATTTAGCCATCAAATCCTCCTTGAATCGGTATGTTGAACTTATCTATTGAAGCTCTGCATTGACGGGGGCCGGCGTCGCCCCCTCCACGAGCAAAGCTCGATGGGGCCTCCCCCTCCCAAAAAGGAAGAGACTCCAAAACATCGCCCTCTACTGTAACTCTTCCACGCGGATCCTCGAAAAATCCCCGAACTTCAGGAACATGTCCTTGATCCTCGCAAGAAGGCTAAGGCGGTTGTTCCTCAAGGCTTCGTCCTCCACCATAACGAAGACCCTGTCGAAATAGGCGTCTACCGTCTCCTTGAAGCCCACCAGGAAACGCAGGGCCTCCGCGTACGCCCTGGCTTCCATCGCTTTTGCGAAGGGGTCCTTGCTTGCCTCGAAGAGATCGTGGAGGTCCCGCTCCTCTTTTTCAAGGAGGAGAGCAAGGTCGAGAGGTCCTTCATCCCTGAGCGTCTTCGTGATGTTGTATACCCTCTTGAAGCCGACCATGAGCCTGCGGAAATCCTGCAGGGAATCCTGGGTCTCAAGGGCGCGGAGCCTGAGGTATCCGTCGTAGATATCCTTGCTTACCGCGGGCAGGACCGCGCCTATAAACTCCTGGTTATGCCCCTCCTCCATCATGAGGAACTTGAACCTGGTAGCTATGAAATCGGAGAGGTCCTCTTTCAGGCTGTCCAGAGAGACCTTACCGGCGACTGCCCCGAGCGCCCCGTATCCCTCTTCTATAAGGCCCTCCAGGGGCACGTGGTACCCCCTGTCTATTATGATCTTTATGCTGCCTATGGCCTGGCGGCGCAGGGCAAAGGGGTCCAGGTTGCCGGTCGGCGTGATGCCGACGGAAAAGAAGGAGATGAGGGAATCCATCTTGTCGGACAGGGCCATGAGCGCTCCGAGGGCGGTACGGGGCAAGGTAGCGTCCGTGCCTGTCGGGAAGTAGTGCTCCTCTATAGACCGGGCGACCTCTATCTCTTCGCCCTGGTGCTCTGCGTAGATCCTGCCCATCGTCCCCTGGAGCTCCGGAAACTCCCCCACCATGCGGGTGAGGAGGTCGGCCTTGATCAGCATCGCCGCCCTTTCGACTTGAGGCCGCAGGGTCAGACCGAGTTGTGAAGCCAGCCACAGGCCGAGGGAGCGCACCCTCTCCGTCTTGTCCTTGAGGCTCCCCAGCCGCTTGTGGAACATGACGGATTCAAGGCGTCCGTAGAGAGCATCGAGCCTTGTTTCCCTGTCCTCCTCGAAAAAGAACCGGGCGTCGGCGAGGCGGGCCCTGAGCACTTTCTCGTTCCCCCTTACGACCTCGACAGGGCTCGCGGGGACCGTGTTCGCAAAGAAGATGAAGGCCGCTACTAGCGAGCCGTCGTCGTTAGCAAGGGGGATATAGCGCTGGTGGCCCTTCATTACGTTTACGAGCACCTGCCGGGGCAGCTCCAGATATCCTTCGTCGAAGGTTCCCATGAGCCCGTGGGGATATTCGGTGATATACACGATCTCTTCCAGGAGGTCCAGGTCGGCTACGGCCTTCGCGCCCGTTCTTGCCTCTATGGCGCCGATGTCGGACCTCATCATGGACATGCGCTCCTCTTCGTCCACGATTACGTATCCCGCCCTCATCTGCCCGAGATAGCCGTCGATGTCCGTGATGACGCACTTTTGAGACGACAGGAACCGGTGCCTCTTCGACGCGTTGCCGCTTCTTATGCCGGCCACCTCGAAATCGATGACCTCGTCGCCGAAAAGCGCCACGACCCAATGGATGGGCCTGCCAAATTCGAAGGCGCCCTCGCCCCACCTCATTTTCTTCTGAAAGGGGATGCGCGGGAAAGCACCGGGCAGGTAGGAAGCGAGCACTTCGCCGGTCGGTCTGCCCTTTTCGATCTTTTCAACGCAGAGAAGGTCGGCGGCTTCCTTTTTTTTGACCTTCAGCTCCGAAACATCGACCCCCTGGGAACGGGCAAACCCGATAGCGGCAGGCGTCGGCTTCCCCGATTCATCATAGGCCCGCGCGGCGGGAGGGCCGAATTTCACCGTGGCCGTCTCTTTCTGTTTTTCAGCGACTTCGTCGATAATAAGGGCTATCCGCCGCGGCGTGCTGAAGGCCCGAACCTTCCCGCAGGAGATGCGCAGTTCCGCGAGGCCCTCCTTCACCAGTCCGGCAAGGCCCTCTTTGGCGGGTGCTATAAAGCGCGCCGGCAATTCCTCGCAGCCTATCTCCAGGAGAAGCTTCTTCACTGAGCCCCTCCCGCAAGAAGGGGAAAGCCCATCTCCTGTCTCTTTTTGACGTACGTCTCTGCCGACATCTTCGCGAGGTTCCGGACCCGGCCGATGTAGTTCGCCCGCTCCGTCACGGAAATGGCGCCCCGCGCTTCGAGGATATTGAAGACATGGGAGCACTTGAGGCAGAAGTCGTAGGCCGGAAATACAAGCTCCCTTTCCTTGATGAGCCTCTCCCCCTCCGCCTCGAAGCTGTCAAAGAGGCGGCGGAGCATCGCCGCGTCCGCCTCCTCGAAATTGTAAACGGAATATTCCCTTTCGGGCTCCAGGTAAATATCGCCATAGAGGACGGAGTCGTTCCACCTGATCCGGAAGACGCTGTCAACGTCCTGAAGGTACATGGCAATCCGCTCGATGCCGTAGGTGATCTCGACGCTGACCGGCGAAAGGTCGATCCCGCCGGCCTGCTGGAAGTAAGTGAACTGGGTAATCTCCATCCCGTCAAGCCATACCTCCCAGCCCAGCCCCCACGCGCCGAGCGTGGGGGACTCCCAGTCGTCCTCAACGAAGCGTATGTCGTGGTATGCCGGGTCGATGCCGAGGCTCACGAGGCTCGACAGGTAAATGTCCTGGATCTCGAGAGGCGAGGGCTTCATGATAACCTGGAACTGGTAGTAGTGCTGGAGCCTGTTGGGGTTTTCGCCGTAGCGGCCGTCGGTCGGCCTCCTCGAAGGCTGCACGTAGGCGGTATTCCACGGCTCCGGGCCCAGGACCCGCAGGAAAGTGGCCGGATGGAAAGTCCCGGCGCCCACTTCCATGTCATAGGGCTGCTGGAGAACACACCCCTGGCCCGCCCAGAATTTTTGCAACTCGAGTATGAGATGCTGGAAATACATGGTTAAACCGTCAATCCTCTCAAAAGCCTGTACGACTTCAGCTCGACGTTCAAGTGGTAGCTCATGAAGGCCTCCATGAGCTCCCTCGCATGCAACTCGTAGCTTGGGCCTTGCGCGGTCCCTTCTGCATCGGTCAGCGCTGCGAGCCTCGCGAAGAGACCTTCCGGATAGGTCCTGTGCGGCACCGACGGGGCGCATGCCGGGCAGACGATGCCTCCCCTCTCGTTGGAAAAGGAGGTCATCCCGCCCTCCGTAACACCCTTTCCGCATTGGATACAAGACTTGAAGTTAGGCAGGTACCCAAGGCAGTGAAGCATGCGGAACTGATAATATAGTACAAGGGAATAGGTGAATTCAACAGTTTTCACTTTTTCCAGCCCCTCTTCGAGCGCTCTGAAGAGGGGTTCGTTTCGCTCCTTTTCCCTGGTCAGCTTGTCCGCGAACTCCGCAAAGAAGCTCGCGATGCACATCCTCTTGAAGCTCGACTCTATGCCGCTGTTTGCCGACTTGAGGTCGGCGTTCTCTATGCGCACCATCTGGCTGCCGGACTTCTCGAAGTACTCGATGTCTACATGATTGAAAAGCTCGAGGGTGTTCATGAACCTCTTCTGGCTCTTCTTACCCCCCTTGGCTATGCCCGTAAGCTTTCCGGAGCGCAGCGTCAGGAAGCGAAGGATCTTGTCGGATTCGCCGAACACCCGGCTCGATAATATTATTGCCTGGTCCTTATGGAGAGCCATCTTAAAGTTATTGTACCCGGACTCTATTGCACCGCCTTCTCGCCCCGGGAATCGACCACCTCTTTCCCGCCCGCCTTGAAGATGAAAAGGCTGTCGGGAAGGCGGCCGCCCACCTTTACCTGTGAGAAGTCGATGATATTGACGTTGCCGGTTATCTCGTCGATTTCCATTCGCCTGACGATGCCCCGGCCGTCGACCCAAATCCGGGCGGATTGGAGGGTGCCTTCCTTCTTAGGCGCGAGGTCGAGAAATTCCATCCCTTCGTCCTTGCCCGATCCTTTCAGCGTAAAGAGCGTATCGAGACGGGCCACGTCCTCCACCAGGTCGAGGAAGCTGCCCTCCATCCTCCCCTTGTCGACCTTGTCCCTGGTCACATAGGGCTTGTCTGCCTCCTCCTGCCAGATTGCGGCGCCGTCGTAAAGGAAGACTTTCTCCTTCGGCGCTGTATACCGCCAAAGGAAGCCCTTCGACCGCTTGTAGAAGAAGTCCCCCTCCATCTCCCTCTCTCTCTTGAGCGCCTTTATGAAGATCTTCTGATGAAAGTGGGCCTCCACCGTGCCTATCTCCCCGTAAGTCTTCTTCAGGCTATCGAGCGTCTCAGCCCTGATGCCTCCAGCCAAAAGGAGAAGGACAAAGGCCGACAAGGCTATCCTGCGCATCATTTCTTCAGCACCTCCCGGGGCTTGATACCCGAGGAGGGGCCGACCACGCCCTCCCGCTCCATACGCTCCACCATCCTGGCAGCGCGGTTATACCCTATCCTGAACCGCCGCTGTATCATGCTGATGGAGGCCTCGCCCCTATCGTAGACGAACCTGAGGGCCTCCTCGTATTTCTCGTCGCTCATCTCCTCCCCGTCCTCTTCTTCCTCTTCAGGCTCCTCCAGTATCTCCTCGTTGTACTGGGGCAAACCTTGCGTCTTCAAGAATTCCACGATCCTCCTTATTTCCCCTTCCGACACGAAGGGCCCGTGTATGCGCTGGATCCTGCCCAACCCCGGGCTCATAAAGAGCATATCGCCGGACCCCAGGAGGCTTTCCGCCCCATTCATGTCGAGTATGGTGCGGGAGTCCACTTTGGATGTGACCTGGAAGGAGATGCGGGCGGGGAAATTGGCCTTGATGATGCCGGTCAGGACGTCCACGGACGGCCGCTGGGTGGCAAGGATAAGGTGTATGCCGGAGGCGCGCGCCATCTGGGCGAGCCTTGCGATATACTCCTCCACCTCCTTCGAAGAGACCATCATCAGGTCCGCAAGCTCGTCGATGACGACTACGATATACGGGATCGGCTCCTCCCCCTCCTCTTTGCCCGCTTTTTGGTTGTATTTCTCAATGCTCCTGACGCCCCTCTCCGCCATGACCTGGTAGCGCCTCTCCATTTCGTCGATGAGCCACCGGAGCGCCGTCTTCGCCTTCTTGGCATCCGTCATCACGGGGAGCAAAAGGTGGGGTATGCCTTCGTAAAAGGAGAGCTCGAGCATCTTCAGGTCGATCATCATGAACCGGACGGCCAGCGGCGTGGCTTTTAAGAGGATGCTGCATATCATCGTGTTCAGGGAGACGCTCTTTCCGGAGCCGGTGGAGCCGGCCACCAGAAGGTGCGGCATCTTCGTCAGCTCGGCGACGAAGGGCTCTCCGGCAATTGTTTTTCCAAGGGCGAGGGTGAGCATGCTCTTAGAGCCGGCAAACTGCTCGGACTCGATAATGTCCCTGAGATATACCGTCTGGCGCAACCTGTTCGGTACCTCGATGCCCACTACCGCCTTTCCGGGGATGGGCGCTATGATCCTTATCGAGACGGCCGAAAGCGCCATGGCCAGGTCGTCGGAAAGGTTGGCGATGCGGCTCACCTTGATGCCCGGCGCAGGCTCGAACTCATACATGGTGATCACGGGCCCCGGCCTGACCTCGACCACATGGCCGTCTATGCCGTAGTCCTTGAGTTTTTTCTCAAGTATCCGGGCGTTCGCCTGGGCGCTCTCCTTATCTACCCTTACCTCTTTCTTCTCAACCGGGTCGAGGAGCGAGACGGGCGGCAGCTTGTAAGGGCCGATGTCCTTCAGAAAATCGAAGGGCTCCTGGACGACCTTCTTCTCTTTCCGCTCCTTTTCCTTACCTTCCTCCTTTTCCTCGCCTTTCTCCTCAACGACCTTCGGGGGCTTTCGAGCAGCTTCAGACCTCTTCCTCAGGACGAGAGAGCCGACGATGGTGAAAAGGGGCGCCTGGGCTATGAGAACGAGAGATATTAGGAAGAGCACTACAGACAGGAGGAGGCTCCCGAAGTAGCTGAACGTATGAAGAAGCCCCCGCTCGAGCAAGTCCCCGATGAAGCCCGAGAAAGGTATGGCCACTGTCTTAAACTGTACCTTGCCTACGGTGATCTGAAGAAGGGATGACAGGGAAAAGAAGAAGAGCACGAGCCCGGAGGAGAGGACGGCCAGGCGGCCGACGGCTTTCTTCCTGAGAAAGAGCACCGAGAAGGTGAGGACAAAGCCGCACAGGGCATAGCTCATGACACCGAAGAGCTGGACGAGGAAATCGGCTGTGTAGGATCCGGCCCTTCCGCAAAAGTTCTTCACAGCGCTGGACGACGCCACGGAGTTCAGGGACGGGTCGAAGGGATGGTAGGAGAGGAGGCTGACAAGAACGAAGAGGAAGAGACCGGCCAGGCCGACCCCGATGATCTCCTTTTTCAGCACGTCCGGCATTCGCACAACCCCTCTATGGCGCCGCGTACCTTTTCCATGAGCGACCCTTTATAGGATAAACCTTTTCCCTCGATCCGTATAGGTTTTCCCGCCCGTATCGTCACGTTGCCTTTGCGGCACGCCACATAGTGCCCTGGCGGCTGCAGGGCGTTTGTCCCCACGAGGGCCAGCGGCACCACGGGCGCTGCCGCCCGCGAGGCAAGGGAGAAGGCGCCCTTCATGAAGGGAAGAAGGCGGCCGTCGGGGCTCCTCGTCCCCTCGGGGAAGATAAGGACGCACGTTCCTTCCGCGATCTTGCGCACCGCCGCTTCGATGGCCTTCAGGGCCTCCCTGGGGTTCTCCCTGTCGATGCTTATATAGCCGGCCCTTTTTATGGCCCAGCCGAAGAAAGGGATGCGAAAAAGCTCTCGCTTTGCGACGAACTTGAAGGGCACCGGCAGGCCCGCCAGAAGCACGGGGATGTCGAGGGCGCTCTGATGGTTCGACATGAGTAGCAGGGGCGGCGCGCCGATGTGCTCCCCGCCTTCCAGGGAGACGGTGATGCCCGCGCACCACAGAGAAACCCTGGCCCACAAACGCGCTATACCGTGTACCTTCTCGCCTTTCGGGTCGAAGGGTGAGACGGCAAGGGCGCAAACGGCCAGGAAGATGGTCGTGACTATGAGGTTAAGATAGGAGAGGACGCGTCTCATGCCGCCGTTTTTTCGAAAGCGGCTAGGATCTCCTCCACTTCGCGCCTGATCGCCGGGTCGATGTCATAAGGAGAGACCCCCAGCTTGTCCGCCTCTAGTACCTTCTCGTTATAACTCATGGAGCCCAGAAGGGGGAGATCGGCGAGGTGCTCCCTGACCATGGCGAGGTCGCCCTCGTTCGCGACCTTGTTGGCCACCACGTAGACCCGCTTGATCCCGAGGTCGGCTGCCAGGGCCTTCACCTGCCTTGCCGTCTGGAAGCTCCGCCTGCCCGGCTCGACGACGATGATGAGGGCGTCCATGTACGCCGTTGTGCCCCTGCCCAGGTGCTCGAGGCCCGCCTCCATATCGACGATGAGGTATTCTTCCCTCTCGACGAAAACGTGGGCGAGCAGGCTCTTGAGGACCACGTTCTCCGGGCAGAAACAACCCCCGCCCCCCTGGGGTATGGTGCCCAGGACCATCAGCTTGACGCCGTCCCGGGAGAGGGAGAACCGGTCGGGAAGGTCCTCGACCTGGGGGTTCAGCTTGAAATACGCTCCGTAGCCTCCCTTGGTCGCGCCCGTTCGCTCCTCGATCAATTCCCTCATCTGTGCCAGCGGCTTGAGCTGCTGCACCGCCTCCTGGGGGATGCCAACGGCGGATGCGAGGTTCGAGTCCGGGTCGGCATCGATAGCCAGCACCTTGTGCCCCTTGGCTGCGAGCACCCTGGCCATCACGCCCGCCAGGGTAGTCTTGCCTACGCCTCCCTTTCCGGACACTGCTATTTTCATGATGAAAAAAGTACCATCAGGTGGTGGCCCTGTCAACTACACCGAGCGCTGGCTGCCAGTAATTGAATATCCCATGAAAAATGATGGAAGTGTACAAGCCATTTGAAATCCATACTGCCCACCAACGATCAGCCCCGTAAGGAACCATGAAACCCACCGGTGAAGCATGGGCGTCCGAGGGGGCCTGGGCTATTTTTGATGGCGGGCACCCGCGAAGCGGGTCGCACGTGATCGAGGGGGCCGGCGGCGAGATTATACTGTTGGAGTATGTCGAGCCGGACCGGGCCCGAGAGACAAATAATAGGCCGGGTACCCGCGCTCCTCGGCGGTGGCGCGGGTGGCACGCAGAAAGAGCCAGGCCCCCCCTATATCACGTCTCGCGCAGCAAATACTGGAGTAACTTCCGCTCCTCCGGCGTGGCCAGGACTATGAGGTGCATATCCTTTTCGAGGGTCAGGCTCGCGGGCGGGTTGTATACCCACTCGCCCCCGTCTTTTCTAACGGCAAGGAGCAGGATGTTGCCCATATTCGGCAGCTCGAGTGCCTCGATGTCCCTGCCCACGTACTTCGAACCGGCCGGGACGACCACCTCCTCCACGCGCAGCGCCTTTTCTTTGTCGCGTAGCATCGATTCGAGGAAATCCGTTGCGTGGGGCCTCGTCATCTCGGCTGCCATCCGGAGGCCGCCTATGTAATTGAGGGCCACCACCGTATCTGCGCCGGCCCGCTTTATCTTATCAATGTTCTTCGTGTCGTTGCACCTGCAAACGACCCGGAGGGCGGGGTTGAGCTGTTTTGCGGTAAGGGCGATAACGATATTGTCGTTGTCGGAGTTGGTGGTTGCGAAAAGACCCCTTGCCTCTCTTACCATGGCCTTTTCCAAAAGCTCGTTCTCCGTTGCGTCGCCTAAAAGCACCGGCACATCTATGTTGCGCGTCTTCAGGAGGTCGAACTGGGCAGGCTCGGAATCAATGGCTATCTGCGGCCTCTTCGTCTCGTACAGCTCGTGGACTATGTAGAGTCCCACCATGCCTATGCCGCAGACGATATAGTGATTCCTCATTTTGTCGATACGTCTTTCCATGCTTCTCCTCCTGAAGACTTTTCTTACCTCGCCCTCGACCATATAAGACGCGAGCGCGGTAAAGAGGTAGAAGATCGTGCCAACGCTGAGAAAGAGATAAACGGTGGTGAAGACCTTCCCCGCAGTCGAGGCGCCGGCCCCGATGAAATCTTCGTAGCCGACAGTGGTTATGGTAATCGCGGTCATATAGAGGGCGTCGAGGAGAGTCGTCTTTTCTCCTCCGATCAGCTTGTACCCGACTGTACCTATGCAGATTATGGCGACTATGATGAGGAGCATCCGCTTGAGGCGCGATGCTACGTCCGTTCTCATGCGTCAATTATAACACAATCGGCGGGGCCGGGCGCTTTTCGCGCCCGACTTTCTCCGGCCGATTGCCCTACCTCGCCCTCGCACGTGCCGCGGCGATCTCCTCGCAGGAGGGTGCGCCGTCCTTAGCCGCGACTGTCAGGATATCGGTCCCGATGAGAAAGGAATTATACTCCGGCACCTTCTTCGTCACGCCGTAGAAAGTGGGCAGCAGGAGCTGGTGGTCGCACTTGCGCACCTCCAGACTCCCTATGGCCGTCTTCTCGAGGGTCATCCCCTCGAGGGCGTCAATAAACTTCTCCTTATTGACGCTGCCGGCCTTCTGGTAGGCCCTGGCGATGAACTGAGCGGCCGTGTATCCGTAAAAGGCCGGCTGGGTGGGATATTTATTGTAGATTTTCCGGTATGCCTCGACAAAGGCTTTGTTGTCCGGGGTCTTCGGATAGTAGAACATGTAATTCGCCGTTCCTATGACCCCCTCCGGTCCCTCGTTCCCGAGGGCGGAAAGCACGGCGAATTCGATGGCCGTGTGCTGGTAGAAGGGTATCTTCGCACTGAGGCCGGTTGCCTTGGCCGCCTTCTGAAAGGCGATCACCGAGGCGCCCGCCGAACCCATGATCACGAAGTCCGGCTTTGCTGCGAGAATCTGGGTTATATAGGGCACGAAGTCCGTCTCCCCCACCTTCCACCAGGTCTGACCGAGAAGCTGCACCTGAGGCTTGAGGATTTTCAGCCGGTTCCAGGTCGCTTCGCAGATCGCGTGGCCGTACTCGAAATCATCGCCTGCTATCCAGTATTTCACGTAAGCTTTCTTGGCCAGGACCGCTGCCGCGGCCCGGCCGGCCATGGCAGTGTTCTCGGCCATGTGAAAGACGTAGCGATGGCCGAGCTCGCCGGCGATCTTGTCGCTCTTGGCGTAGGTGCACAGGAAGGGTATCTTCTCGGTTTTCGCCATCTGGGATATGGCAAGGGCGGACGCGCTGCTGATGGTCCCCATGAGGAGGTCTACCTTCTCCTTCATGACAAGCTCCTTGGCCATAGACAGAGCGACATTCGGCTGGAACTTCTCGTCCCTGGCCACGTATTCGATCTTTCGGCCGAGGACCCCGCCCCTGGCGTTGATTTCTCCCAAAGCCATTTTGAAGCCGTCCAGGAGATCGATTCCGAAGACTGCGGCTCCGCCCGAATAGCTGTCGACGATGCCCACTTTGATAGCGTCTGCGGCTAAGGACGGGGAGGATAGAAGGGCGGCAAGGGCACACACGGCTATGAAGATACGGAAGGGCTTCATGTGGTTCTCCTTTCTCTTTGTCGTTTCTCCGGGTCTTGAAAGGGGCCGGGGGGAAGTTGCTCCCATGGCTTTACTATGACAGGAAAAAAGCGGTCTTGCAACAAGAATGATGGTGCCGGGGCCGCCGGTCGACAATTACCTGTCCTGGGCGCCCCCCTCCCCAAATCCCTAAAGACAGGCACTTAAAAATCCATGGCCGGGCCACAAAATGCGGCTCCCCGTTGATCGCGACCCTCTTTTGTGTGTATACTAAAGCCTCGCAGTCGCCCCGTCCGCATAATCGATGCGCCAGAGGGAATATGTTGCAGACGAGAATACGGAATATTGCAATCATCGCCCACGTCGACCATGGAAAGACGACCCTGGTAGATCAATTGTTCAAGCAGAGCGGCCTTTTCCGCGACAATCAGGTCGTGGAGGAGCGCCTCATGGATTCAATGGACCTGGAGAGGGAGCGGGGCATCACGATTGCCTCGAAGAACGGCTCCTTCGTATATAAAGATCACTTGATCAACATCATAGATACCCCCGGACACGCAGATTTCGGCGGCCAGGTGGAAAGGGTGCTCAAGATGGCCGACGGCGCGCTCCTCCTTGTCGATGCCGCCGAAGGACCGATGCCCCAGACCTATTTCGTGCTGAAAAAGGCCCTGGCCCTCAACCTGCGAGTGATAGTGGTCGTGAACAAGATAGACAAGCCTTCATCCAGGTGCGACCGCGTGGTGGATGAGGTCTTCGATCTCTTCGTAAAGCTCGACGCACCCGACCATATCCTTGATTTCCCGGTTATTTTCACCTCGGCCAAGGAGGGTTATGCCACATCCGACCACCGGGTAAAGACGGGTTCGATGATGCCCCTTCTCGAAATGATCGTGAGCGCCATCCCGGCGCCGGAGGGAGACCCGGAAGGTCCCTTCCGGATGCTTGTCAGCTCCCTCGCTTACTCGCCCTTTCTGGGCAGGCTCGCAATAGGGAAGATTACATCGGGCAGCATACGGAAGGATAAGGAAATCGCAGTCGCCGCAATTGGGACCCCTTCCCGGCCGGCGAGGATAACCAAGGTCTACAGGTTCATAGGCGCCGAGAGGAAGGAAACGGACGAGGCAGGTGTCGGCCAGATCGTGGCGGTGGCAGGCATCGATTCCGTCACAATCGGCGAGACGCTGGCCGACCCCGAAAACCCCCTGCCGCTGGCCGGTATCACCATAGACCCGCCCACCGTATCGATGAATTTTGTGCCCAACGATTCACCGTTTTACGGAAAGGAGGGCAGGTTCGTTACATCCAGACACCTCCGGGAGAGACTTCTCAGGGAGACTCTTTCCGATGTGGCGCTCGCGGTTGAGGATCTGGCGGACGGCCAGGGGTACAAGGTTTCGGGAAGGGGCGAGCTTCACCTCTCCATCCTCATAGAGAAAATGCGCAGGGAGGGGTACGAGTTCCAGGTGACGAGACCCCGCGTGATATTGAGGGAGGAAGACGGAAAAACCCTCGAACCCTTCGAGGAGCTCGTCGTCGACGTGGACGAGAACTATATGGGCAGGGTCATCGAGAATCTGGGCGGAAGGCGGGGGACTCTCCTGGAAATGGAACAGAAAAACGGAATGGCAAGGCTCAAGTACAGGATACCCACCCGGGGCCTCCTCGGCTTCCGTTCGGAGTTCCTCACCGAGACCAGGGGCATGGGCGTGATGAACTACGTGTTTTTAGGCTTCGGAGAGTATGCGGGCGACATCAGGAACAGGACCAAAGGCGTTCTCGTAGCCATGGACCGATGCACCACGGTCGCCTATGCCCTCTTCAATCTCCAGGATAGGGGCCGTCTATTCCTGGGGCCCGGAGAAAAGGTGTACGGTGGGCAGATCATCGGGGAGCATTCGCGGGAGACCGACCTCGCCGTAAACCCGGCCAAGGGCAAGAAGCTCACGAACATGAGGGCCGCCGGCTCGGACGATGCGGTCATACTCACGCCTCACGTAAAAATGAGCCTCGAAGAGTGCATCTCCTACATCAACGACGACGAACTTGTTGAGATCACGCCCGCTTCCATCAGGCTCCGCAAGCAGATCCTGGACGATCTCGAGCGGCGCCGCGCAGCCAACACGGCGGACCTATTGCGAGCGACCCGCTGACGCGGGTGCGGACCTGTGCAATGGTCCCCGGCTGGTCGGACCGCCCATTCCACGGGCAAAAGCCGCAGAACCTCCGGGATCACGCTCCGTCGCCTCCCCTAAAATCGCCGCGGAAGGTCTCCCCTACCGGGGGCGGAGCAAGACAATGCCGGGCCAGGCGCGCACGTAGAGCCTGAAATCCTCATCTACCACCTTTCCTTCGACCGACGACGCATGCCTGAAGAGAATCTCCCCGCCGTCCGTGATCGCTATGCCTACGTGGGTCACGTCGAGGCCCTCGTCTTCCGTGAAAATCCCCACGTAATCACCGGTGCGCATTCCGGCCGCTGCCGACTCGTCCAGGGCTGAAGAAGGCAGGAAACCGATTTGTCGGAATACCTGCCGAATTCCGGGCAGGAGGCAGGAGCCGTCGCCTTTCCTGTTGAGCGTCTTGGGGACGCGTGTGACCCGGCCCTTTCCGACCAGACCGGTAACGTCCTCAACCCTCGGCGAGGCGGCCCAGTCCGTAAAGAAGTGGTTTCTCGCCCCGTAGGCGACCTCCCCGCCCCTGTACCTCACGACCCTAAGGTTTCGCTCGAATTCCTCGAGGGACCGGGAAAGCCTCATGGCCTCGACGTAGTCGAGATAGGTAAAGCAATCGACAGCCGAAAGATCGACGACGAGGAGCTCCGGCACGTCGGGCGACCCTATGAGCGTCGAAGCGCCGTAAGGGACATCAAGGAAAGCGCGGGAGACAAAGTCTATCCGGTCGGACAGGTCGGATATGGCGGAAGCGACCCGAAGCAGCTCCTCTACGCCTTCCGGTCCCCACTTGCCGAGATTTGTCTTTTCCAGCCCCATTTAATGGAAGATATATACTGTTTCGGCGCTCAAGTCAAAGACTGCGAGGCGCAAGCTATAGGGCCTGCAAGCTTGACTGCGGGTTTCAGGGGAATTAACTCTTACAAAGGGGCAAGTTTATCTCAATAGCGATCGGCATTCTTGCAGCGGTCCTCATCCTGGCAGTCCTGTGGGACGGCTTCGAAACCATCGTGCTTCCCCGCCGGGTAAGGCACCGCTTCAGGTTTGCGCGCCTTTTCTACCGGTCTACCTGGGTGCTCTGGTCTCTGCCGGCCCGCGCCTTTTTTTCGGGAGGACCGCTGGAAAGCGTACTCGGCTTTTACGGTCCCCTCTCGCTGCTCCTCCTGATCTTTATATGGGCAGTGGCGATCATGTTCGGCTTTGCCCTGATCCATTTTTCCCTCGGCTCAGCTCTGGCCGGCTCGGGAGAAAGCGGCTTTCTCAGCGACCTCTATATGAGCGGCACTACATTTTTTACCCTCGGCCTCGGAGACGTCAGGCCGGTCACCGCCGCAGCCAGGATCGTCACGGTTGTCGAGGCAGGGACGGGCTTCGGCTTCCTTGCCCTGGTGATCGCCTACCTGCCCGCCCTCAACCAATCGTTTTCCCGCCGTGAGGCGGGCATTTCCATGCTCGACGCCCGGGCCGGCTCTCCGCCCACGGCTATGCGCGTCTTTCAGAAGCACGCACATGAGAACTGCAAGGAGGAGCTCCGGGAGTTGCTCTCCCAGTGGGAGCGTTGGTCGGCCGAGCTACTGGAGAGCCATCTGTCCTACCCCGTTCTCGCCTACTACCGCTCGCAGCACGATAACCAGTCGTGGCTGGCTGCCCTGACGGTGATATTGGATACGTCAGCCGTCATCATTGCGGGCATCGCCGGGGAATGGACAAGGCAAGCGGAGCTTACCTTTGCCATGGCGCGCCACGCTGTCGTCGACCTGGCCGTGGTTTTCAACCGTCCGCCCAAAAACCCCGGGAGGGACAGGCTCGGGGACGGCGGATTCATGAAACTCCGGTCGGTGATAGAAGCGGCCGGGCTGGAATTGGCCGACCCCCGGGAGTCGGAGCGGAGGCTCGAGTTTCTCAGGGGGCTCTACGAGCCTTATATCGAGGCCCTTCGCCGCCATTTCTATATCGAAGCGCCACCCTGGATACCCGAGGCCTGGCAGGCTGCCGACTGGGAGAAAAGCCCCTGGGAGCAAACTTCCTCCGCGGCAGTGAGCGTCACCGAGGATGAGTGGCGGGACCATCACTTTCGTAAAGGTGAAAAGCGCGACAAGTAAGGCAATCCGCCTGAGTTGCAGGCTCGCCAAGGGCGCTCCGGCGTGCGGCGACCCACTGCGGCTGACCATCTGACACAGGCACCCGCCGCCCTTCCGCCCGATTGCAAAAGACTTCCGCCCATTGTAAATTATACGGGCAGCAAGATTCCAAGCAGAAAGAGGGTCCTATTGAACGGTACGGCCGAGGAGCTTAAGGGCGTGAGGGGTTGGCTGCTCCTCTTCTGCCTCAACCTCACCATCCTCGACCCGTCCGCGGTCCTCTTCAACCTCTTCGTCGTCAGCAATCTTGCAAAACCTTATTTCAGTCAGCACCCGGGATTTTTCCGGCTCGTGCTCGTGAACGGAGTAGTCGGCATAGCCCTTGCGGTCTTCAGCCTTTACGCCGGGGTATCGCTCTGGAAGCGCCTGCCCGGCGCCCCTGCCGCCGCCAAGAAATACCTTGCGGCGATCTCCGCCTTCTCCATTGCCGCGCCTTTTCTCCCCTCCCTCTTCGGGTCGGAAGATGTGCCAAACCGGGAAACCTTCTATCTCAATTGTTTAAACTCCCTCTTCACCCTGATCTACGCGGCAGCATGGTACCTGTATCTCAAGAGGTCGCGCAGGGTGAGAGAAACCTACGGCAGCTAACGAAAGTCCCCGCCCGTACTTGTCAGCGCTCCGGCCATGTCTTATATAGGTTACAAGGAGAAAGACATGGTAAACGGAAGGCCTTTGAAGGTGCTCTGCCTTTTCGTCCTAGTGCTGGCGCTCTTCGCCGCTTGCCCCTCGGGGGCGCAGGAGAACTATCCCCTTCCTGCCGGCCCTCCGGACACCTGGGGGCAGGGCGCTCAGGAAAGGCTACTCCTCAAAGGGAAAAACGAGACACCTGCCGGCCTCTTGTCGGCGCTGCCGCCAAGGGGGAACGAGGCCCAGGAGCAGCCGCAGGCCCCCTCCGGCGAAGCGCAGGAGGTTTACACCGGGACAAGGACGCTGGGCGGTCCGGACTCACGTATGGACCAGCCCGGAACCTCTCAGTTTCGTTGATGCAAGAAAGGCTTGGGCTATGCCAAAAAGGCCTGGGGATGATCTCTTAAGGCCCTGCCCTTTACGCCCCCCGCAAAAAAACATATACTATGGAGCAACGTGTTATCGGGATATGAGCATGGCACCCGTGATCCGGGTTATCGACGTATGGAAGAACTATGCCCATGACGGGCGTGAAGAGGTGTCCGCCCTTCGCGGGGCGGATATGGAAATCGCCCCGGGCGAGATCGTCGCCCTTTTCGGAAAGAGCGGCTCAGGCAAAACGACCCTTCTGAACCTTATAGCAGGTCTCGACAGCCCTACGAGGGGCGCCATAGAAGTGGAAGGTCAGAACCTCCGCTTTTTAGGCGAAAAGGGCCTTACCCGCCTGCGCCGTCTGCGCCTCGGCTTCGTCTTCCAGTTCTTCAACCTCTTGCCCACCCTGACGGCATTCGAGAACGTCTTCCTCTCCCTGGAGCTAACCGGTAAGTCCGATCGGGGCCGGACCCTTGCCGCCCTTCGGGATGTGGGGCTGAAAGGCAAGGAGGCGCGCTATCCCCACGAGCTCTCCGGGGGCGAGCAGCAGAGGGTGGCAATAGCCAGGGCCATAGTCAAGGAACCGGCTATCATACTTGCCGACGAGCCTACGGGCAATCTGGACAACAAGACGGGAGAACAGGTTCTGGAGCTCCTCCACGGGAGATGCAGGGAATCGGGGACCACCCTCGTCATGGCGAGCCACAGCGCCATGACCGGCAGGTACGCGGACCGGGTACTGCTCATGGTCGACGGCATGGTCCTGGCGAATGCGCCGGGCGCGGGGGCCGCTGTTTGAACACCGTTACCAAGGCGTTCCTCAGGTACCTTCCCAGGAGGCGCAGCCTTGCCCTCCTTCACGTCCTCGGCATCGGGTGCGGGGTGGCGGCTGTGATCGGGATGGTCTTCTCCGCACGGGCGGCCCTCACCAGTTTTGCCGCAGCCGTCAGGTTTCTGAACGGTGAAGCCAGCCATTCACTGGAAAGCGTAGCAGGGCCCATGGACGAGAGGGTTCTCCTCGACCTGATGGAAGACCCGTCCGTGCGGTTCTTTGCGCCCGTCATAGACCGGAGGCTCCGGCTCGAGAATGGAGAGCCCGTGCGCCTCCTGGGAATCGACCCCTTCCTAGACAGGGCCGTAAGGCCCCGCATGTTCGGCAACGGCACGGACGGGCCGCGATATCCCGTGACGGACCCGAAAAAGGGGTTCTCCTTTATGCTCGACAGCAGGTCCATTGCCCTGGACGCAAAGACCGCTTCCCGCCTCGGTGTCGGCCCCGGAAGCACGGTCAACACATCGAGAGGCCCTTTCAGGATCGTTGCAGTCTTCCCAAGCCCGTCGCCGGAGCCCCTCATGGTGACGGACATAGGCCATGCCCAGAGGCTCTTCGGGCTAAAAGGAAAGATCGACAGGGTCGATCTCCTCCTCGAAGACGAGGCGGCCTTTCTGGCCCGCTACCGGGACGGTTTCAGAATACAGTCGGGACGGCAGAAGGAAAAGATATACGCGAGCATGATGCGGGCGTTCAGGCTCAACCTTGAGGCCCTTTCGCTGATAGCTCTTTTCGTGGGAGTCTTCCTCATTTACAATACTGCTACCTTCGCGGTGACGAGCAGGAGAAAAGACGCTGCAATACTACTCTCCATCGGCGCAAGGAGGGGAGAGATCGGCCGGGCGTTCATTGGGGAGATACTGATCTTCGGCGTGGCAGGGGGGCTTCTGGGTGGAACTGCGGGCTATGTCCTGTCCCGCTTCCTTACCGGTCTCATCGGCCAGACCGTAAGCAATCTTTACTTTTTCCTGAAGCCTTCCCCCCTGCCCTGGTCATGGTCGATCCCGGCCGCAGGCGCTCTCCTCGGCGCCGCCGCGGGGCTGGCGGGGAGCCTTTTCCCTCTCCTCGAGCTCATGCGCCTCAACCCAGTCGGGATCATGCAGCCGAAGGCGGCGGCGAGCAATAGCGCCGCGATAAGGCGCGCGTGCCTCGCGGGTCTTCTCATTCTCGGTGTAACGGCAATACTCCTTTTTTGCTCTCCTCTGCACGTCTACGTCGGCTTTGCCTCCGCCTTCACATTCCTCTTCGGATCGAGCCTCCTGACGGGCGGGGCCCTTTTACTTGCAAACCCTCTTCTCAAGGGCGTCCTCGGCATGGCCGGCCTGCCGGGCAGGCTGGCGGCCGGCAACATAAGGCAAAACCTGGGCCGGACGGCCGTCGCCGTCGCCGCCTTTACGGTAGCCCTTTCCATGTCCATAGGTCTCGGATCGATGATCGGCAGTTTCAGGCAGTCGCTCATGTGGTGGATGGATACGCAGATCAGAGCCGATCTGTACGTCGGCAGCACTTCGGAGGGGGTCGAGGTACCGGAAAGCTTTTACGGGCAGCTTGCTGCCATGCGCGGCCTGGGAGGGGTCGATCCATACAGAAACGTCCAGATCCCGTACAGGGGGAGCACGGTCTCGCTGGCTGCCGTAAGGGCCGATGTCCTGCAGAAATACACCCGGTTCGGGTGGCTCCAAGGGGGGGATGAGAACTGGGAACGGGTCAAGGCCGGAGAGGTAATCGTCTCCGAGAGCTTCTGCCGGAACTTCAAGATCGCCCCGGGGCAGATGGTGGAGCTGCCGGGCAGGGCGGGGCCGGTCCGGCTAAAGGTAGCGGCCGCCTTCTATGACTACACCACCGAACACGGACTCGTCATGATGGACCGGAGCACATATATAGCCGTCTTTGGCGATCATACGATCAACAGCGTGGGCGTCTTCATCGACAAGGATAACCCCGACGGGCCGGCGCTCATACGGGAGGTCGGTCAAAAGGCGAACAGCTTCGGCCTGCCGGTATTCGCGCGGAAAGAGATGAGGGACAGGATACTTTCCGTCTTCGATTCCACCTTCGCCGTCACCAGGTCGATGAGGATACTCGCGATCATCGTCGCCTTCTTCGGAATCGCTGGCGCCCTCCTCACCCTCTTTGTGGAAAGGCAGCGGGAGTTCGGCATTTACCGCGCCCTCGGATTCTCGGCAAGGCAGGTTGCGGCTATGACGCTCCTGGAAGGGCTCGGCATGGGGATCGTAAGCCTGGCCTGCGCCATGTTCGCAGGAACGGTCCTTGCCGTGATACTGATAAAGGTCATCAACCTCCGGAGCTTCAATTGGACTATTTTCTTCTATCCGGCTTGGGGTCCCTACGTGACGGCCGCCGCCACGGCAGTACTGGCGAGCGCAGGCGCTGCCCTCTATCCAGTCTTGAAGGTGCTTCGCACCTACCCGCACATGCAGCTCAGGGAGGAATGAGGAATGAAACGCGCCGGACCACCCCTTCGCACGCTCGCGCTCCAGGCGGCCCTTGCTCTTTCCTTTCTACTCTGCACACCTTCCGCCTATCCCTCGGAAGGCTGGCGGCACGCGCTGGCGCCGAGGAGCTGGGAATTTCCGAGAGACCACGGGGCCCATCCCCAGTACAGGACCGAATGGTGGTACTTTACGGGCAATCTGGTTGACGAAAAAGGGAACCGTTACGGTTACGAACTTACGTTCTTCAGGCAGGGGATACGAGCAAAGCCCGGGGACCCGTCCGACCCCTGGTCGCTGCGGGATCTCTACCTGGCCCACTTCACCGTGACGGACGTGGAGAAAAAGCGTTTTCTGACATACGAGCGCGTATCGAGGAGAGGACCCGGTCTCGCCGGCTCCAGGACGGACCGTCTCGACGTGAGGCTCCTTGGCTGGTCTGCCCGGATGGAGGGGGAAAGGGTCCGCCTCCGTGCTGCGTCCGACCGGACGGCCGTCGACCTCACTCTCACCTTCGAAAAACCGCCCGTGCTCAACGGAGAAAAGGGCCTGAGCAGGAAAGGGGCCCTCCCGGGCCAGGCCTCTTACTACGCGTCATGCACCTGCCTGAAGACGGACGGTTCGATCGGAGCGGCCGGCGCAAAGAGCATCAGGGTCAGGGGCACGAGCTGGTTCGACCACGAGTTCGGATCGAACCGGCTCGGCGCAGACCAGGCAGGATGGGACTGGTTCGGCCTCCACCTCTCCGATGGAAGGGACCTCATGCTATACCTCCTCAGAAGGAAAGACGGCGCGCTAGAGCCTGTATCGTCAGGCACGATAGTGGACCGTGGGGGGAAAAGCCGTCATATCCCTCTTTCGGCGATAAAGGTCGAGGTGCTCGATCACTGGAGAAGTCCGAAAAGCGGGGCAGTCTATCCAAGCCGCTGGCGCCTGCGGCTCCCCGGTGAGGCCGTAGATCTTTCCCTTTCGCCCCTCCTTCACGACCAGGAGCTTGTAACTGGAAGCTCGACCGGCGTCACTTATTGGGAAGGCGCAGCCGAGGGCAGAGGTACATCGAAAGGCAGAGAGGTTGCCTGCCTGGGATACGTGGAGCTTACCGGCTACGCGGGTGGACTCGGCGGTCTCTCCCAATCCTACCAGTAGTTGATGCCTGCCTGCCTTTTCCATCCCGGCTCGAACCGGTCGTCGAAGTAGTTCTCCAGCTTTTCGAGAAGACGCCGCCAGCCTGTCTTATACTCGTGCTGAAGCATGTCCTCGAGAAATGAGACTATCTCGCCCAGCTTCTCCTTGGGCAGATAGGCCCTTGCGCCGAGGTCGTGGGACTTTTTGAGCGCCTCGGGGTTGAGGGCGTGGGCCGTCAGCATGGCCACCTTGTAGTTCCGGTTCACGGCAATTTCCAGAAGGTCGAAACCGCGGACCCCCATGATGTCAAGGATTACCACGTCATAATGCTTCGACCTCAACATCTCCGCCGCCTGTTCGTAGGTTGTAGCCTGCTCTATCGTGCAGTCCGGACAGGCATCGCGGATTTCGTTTTCGAGCACCTGGAGCACATCGGGCTCGTCATCGACGGCTAGAATCGTTTTGCCCTTCAAAAGCGACGCTTCCATGAACCCTCCTCCTGTCGGACGTCTTTGCGTCCGTTACTTTCTCGATCTGTCCCGGCGACCGCCCCCAAAGGGTAGACGATTTTCGCCATGCCCCCGAAGGCCATTCGCTTTCAAAACATACAACGATTTATTGTCCGCGTCAATGCAGATTTCCGAATGCGGGAAGAAGCCGCGGGTCTCGTTGCTCGATGTGGGCTGGGGGCCTAGCCGGGACTCCCCGCAGAACGGCCGGCTGCGCTCGTGCCCGTGATCTCCGCGCGGATCATGTAAAGAAGAACAAGGCCGGGAAGGGCTGCGACGGCTGAGAATAGAAAGAAATTGGCCCAGCCGACGGATTCTACTATGTAGCCCGAGGAGGGACCGACGAAGACACGGCCCAGTGACGCCAGCGATGAAAGCAGTGCATATTGGGTGGCGGTAAAACGCCTGTTGCAGAGCGACATGAGGAGGGCGAAAAAGGCCGATGTGCCCATGCCGCCGCACAGCTTCTCGAAGGCTACGGCGAAGGTCATCAGAGGATAATTCTTGCCGGCCAGCGCAAGGACCATGAAAGACAGGATCGAGACAAGCTGGAGCATGCCGAAATAAAGGAGCGATCGGAAAAGACCGAGCCGCACCATGAGGGAACCGGCTATCGCTGCCCCGGTTATGGTGGCGATTGTGCCCAGGACCTTGTTGATCTCCCCCACGTCGCTCAGGGAAAACTTGAGGTTGAGCAGGAAAACGGTCGAAAGGGTCTCGGCGTAGGCATCTCCGAGCTTGTAGAGGACAATTGCGGCAAGGAGCGTGACAGCATGCCTGCGGGAGAAGAAATCCTTGAAAGGCCCCCAAACGGCTTCATGCATGCTCCTGGGGGCCGTCGCCCTTGAGTCCGGCTCGGGCGCGAAGAGGGCAGCGACGATCCCTATAAGCATAAGACCGGCCATGAGCAGATAGGTATTCCGCCAGCCCAGATAATCGGCGAGGATAAGGCCCGCGCCGCCCGAAACAAGGGCGCCTATGCGCCATGCGGTGACCGAGACCGCAGCACCCGCACCCCGCTCCTGCTCCTGAAGAAGGTCGGTCCGGTAAGCGTCTATGACGATGTCCTGCGACGCGGAGCTGAAGGCGACAAAAAACGCGAGGACCGCGAACAGCGGAAGGCTGATTACCGGGGAGCCGAAGGCCATGGCGACTGTGCCGGAGAGCAGGATAAGCTGAACGGGTATGAGCCAGCCCCTCCTCCTGCCGAGCCAGGGCGGGACGAACCTGTCCATGAACGGGGACCATAGGAACTTGATCGTGTAGGGGACGCCGATAAGCGAAAAAACCCCGATGGTGTGCAGGTTGATCCCCGACTGGGTCATCCATGCCTGCAGCATGACCCCCGTGAGTCCGAAGGGGAGACCCGAGGAGAAGCCGAAGAAAGCCATTACTCCGATGCGGGGGCTCCAATAAACCTTGAGGTAAGGAGAGAGCACGCTGAGGCTTCGAGAAAGGGCGCGGGATATCTTCACGTTGGACCCGCAGCAGTTTAGCAGATTACCTCGGGGAGAGGCAATAGATGCCGGCAGGATGATCCATAGGAGTCCTGTCTCCGCGGTATACCTGGACCCTGCCGCCGGGCGAGGTAATGAAAAAGGCAGGCCGGATCTCTCCGGCCTGCCTTTTTTCGCGGGAACCTACATTCTTACCACTTCGGCATAGGGAGCTTTTTCGGGGTTTTCCAATCCTTAAGCTCATGCATCCACGGCGCCCTCTCGACGAATTCGTCGTGAGCCAGCGGTACGGGCGGATGGCATACCCACAGGGGGTCGAACTCGTCCTTCACCTTCAGCAGAAAAATGTGGTAGTTAGGCCCGTACTTAGGGCCCGTGAGGTACATCGGCTGGTGGGGCCCCAAAAGCGATGTGTAGAACCTTTTCTTGATGTTCATCTTCGAGGTCTCTACATAGAATTGATCCACTCCGGTCGTGTCCTCGTCCTGGTCCCAGTAAATGAGGAATTCCGAATAGCCTTGATGGCCCAGCTCGAAGCTCTGGAACCAGCCGGGGTCTCCGTAGTCGGGCATCAGGGGCGGCGTGTAGCCTTTTTTCACCTCCGCGTAGCTCTCGCCGTGGACCGTCGCCTGCGACAGGGACTCGATTATGTAGTCAACGGACATGTACGAGCCGCACATCAGCCACATGCCCGCCGAGTCGGCGTTCTTGAGCCACGATTCGTCGGAAGGCTTGGTCGGTCTCGGTATGCCACCCAGCTCTTTCATTATGTCGTTGATCACCCTTTCGTCGTACTCCATCTGCTCCTCGGAGGTAAAGCCTATGAGCAGCACCCGGAGGATGTGAAAGTTCTTGATCCTGTCCTCGTTCTCCTTGCCCCAGATGTCCCAGAACTCCTCCTTGCACTCCGCCTTGGCGATGGCCCTCCAGAAGAGAGGCACCTTGGTAACCGCTCCTCCTACCTCCGCGTGGCCTATGGCGACCATACCCTTCACCTGGGCCTCCTTGGACGGCATCTGGAAATTGATCCACTTTACCCGCTTCTCAGGCAGCTTGAGCGCCGTGTTCGGCGCAATGCCCGTAGGCTCCAGCCTTTCGGGCTGGAAGGGCAGGATCTTCACGGCCATCTTCGTGACGATGCCTAGGCATCCCCGCAGGCCCGTGAAACCCCTTAGGAGGCCTCTCAGGTCCGGGCCGGGACCATCGCCCCAAAAGGGGTCGTCGCCCACGGCCAGGGAGCCCATCCTGACCAGCTCTCCGTCGGGAAGGACAAGCTCTGTGCCGAGTATCCTGCGGTGGGGCAGCCCTACCCTGTGGGACAGGGGCGACCAGCCGTCGCCGATGAGGTTGGCTATGACTGAGGCCTGTGCCCCGCCTCCGCCGATGATGCCGTAGCCGCCGTGTTTGAACGCCTCTTCTTGAAAGGGCGAGTAGATAACGCCCGTGCCCACGACAGCATAGAGGTGCTTCTCGTCGATCTCGTAGTCGTTCAGACGCTTCAGGTCGATGAGGAGCTCGTTCTCTACGTGGCAGTGGGAGCGGGGACCGTAAAAACCCGTGCTGTAAGGCACATAGGGCACCTTGTAGCGGTTGCAGATCCTGACTATTTTCTGAACCTCTTCCGTATTCCGGGGCAGTATGACGACGGCGGGTATGGTGCACATGACCCTCTCGTAGCCGCAGCCGGCCTCGTACCCCCCGGGCCCTGACCTGTATCCCTCGCAGATGGCGGGGTCGTCGGAGATGTATCTTTCGCCGACGATGGAGTGCAGCGCGTTAAATGCTTCTTTAGATATAGGCATGGGTCCCTCCTTAACCTTTCATCGAGGCAAGAATAACTTCCGAGATGTCCATAACTTTAACGGCATCGCCGTTCTCCCTTACCGCCTGGCCGAAGTTGTTCTTGCACCAGGGGCAGGCCGATACGAGCACCTCGGCGCCCACTTCTTTCACCTCTTCCAGCCGCAACTTTGCAGAAGAGTTCGCGAGGTCGGGGAAGGCCGCCTTCGTCCCTCGGCCCGCAGCGCAGCAGAAGGCGTTCTCTCGCACACGGGGCATCTCCACGACCTGCGCGCCCGGGACTGCGCCGAGAAGGTTCCTGGGCTGTGCGTAAAGCCCGCTAGTTCCGCGCCGTCTTTTCAGCCTCGGCTCTACCATGCCCATCCAGCCCCTCGTCCCTTTCCAGGGCGTCCAGGGGTCGGCGAGCCTGCTTATGCCGCATGAATCATGGTACGTCATCCGGACGTCCTGCGGCTTAGTAAGCTTCAGCTTGCCCGCTTTCATCGCGTTGTCCGCGTATTCCACAAGGTGGACCACCTGGAAGCCGAGGTTTTCCGTCGCTATGCCGAGCATCTTCGGGTAGTCGACCTTCCACGTCCTGTAGCATTCCGCGCAGCTCGTCAGAAGCACCTTCGCCCCCGTGGCCTTGACCTTCTTGATATTGGCCTTTGCGAGCTTCTTTGCCTCGTCGATCATGCCGACCGAGTAAAGGACGTTGCCGCAGCACTGCTCGTCCGCAAGCACCGTGAACGGCGTGCCCGAGCCGTTGAGTATCCGGGCCGTCGCCTGGGCGATCTCGGGGTTCACGTACGACGATGAGCAGCCGGCAAAGTAGAGGACATCCGCCTTTTCCGCCACCCGGATGCCCTTTGCTATCCATTTTTTCCTGTTAGCGGCGGGCGCACCGAACTGGTTGCCCCGCTTGGCTATGTTGTCCGCCACTTTCTTGTGGGCAGGCATGGGGCCGGCCCCGTCCTTGACGGCCCTTACCCTGAGGGACTCCAGAATCAGCTCTATCTCTAGATCGAGATTCCTCTTGCAGCCCACGTCACAGGCGCCGCAGAGGGGATCGGCATAGATGATCTCCAGGAGCTTGGGCGTCCACTGAAGTTTGCCGTCCAGTATGGCAAGGCCGATCCTGCACTTGCCGAAAGCGCCATAGGCGTCGAAATCGTTCCACACGTTGCTGGGGCACCTCGTGCTGAAACGCACGCCCGGCATGTAGGTATGCTCTACCCAGTAACAGCCCTTGCACTTTATGCAGCGACTCATGTCGTAGGCAAAGTTCTCGAGAGCGGTCACGTCCAGGGCGACCGGCGTTTTTGGTGTATCGAAGCGATCTTTTGCCATCATATCCTCCTTAGAAACAGAGATTTCCGGGGTTCAGGACGTTCTTCGGGTCGAAGACCTTCTTTACCCGCTTCAGGGCCATCGTATAGTCCGCCGCTCTGTCGTACACCATGGCGGCCAGTTCTCCGTAAGGCCTCGAGAAGAAGGCCCCTTCGCTCATCAGGGCCTTCGCCGCCTCGCGATAGAGGGCGGCAATCGCGGCCTTCTCCTCGGCGTCGTCAGGGTCGTGGAAGAACGTAAACGCTACATGACAGGCGCGGTTATGCTCTATGGGCTGGACGTACATGCCGATGTCTGCCATGGGGTAGCCGTACCTCGCCGCCACCTCTTCGATCAGGTCGACATAAACCGGCGTCGCGACCGGCCTGGCGATGAAGAACAGGCTCTGGGAGCCGCCCCTCCAGGCGTTCTTCCAGTAAGTTTTCTCGGAAGGCCATGGCTTGCGCAGCATAGAGAAGAGCTTGCGGCCCGCGCCCGGAAAACCGGCAACGTTTTCCAGCAGCTTGATGTTCTGGAACTCGTTCCTGATGACCTCTTTGAGGAACTTCTCCTCGTATGCCATTTTCTCCTCAGGCCTCCGCGAAAGTCCGCTGATGACCATGACGAGTGTCCAGGGCGGGAGCGCTGCCCCCAATTTCTCGAAGTCCTGAAGCCAGTCGTCCGCAAGGATCGCTGCCAGGTCCACGTTGTTCAAAAGGAGCACTTCCTGCCCTATCCTCCTCGGCAAGACCCTGTAAAGGAAGTCCTGGGCATAGGCAAGGTCGTCGACGGCGGCGAAGTAGATCTTGTCTATCTTCGGCGCGAATTCGATCTTCAGGTTCATCCAGGTGACTATGCCCATTGTCCCCTGCGCCCCTTGGAGGAAGCGATAGAAATCGAGTCCGGGACCAGAAGGGTTGGCGCCCTTGGATTGCGAATCAGGATAGCCGTTCACGCTCGCGGACCCGAGCCTGAAGACCTCGCCGGTCGGCCAGACGAGCTCGAAGCTCTGCGTCGGTTCGCCATAGTCGTAGACCGTATTGGTAGGTACCTCCCGCTCCAGGTAATCGGTGAGCACCGACCGGTCCGCTGGGGGCAGCAAGGGCATGATCATCCTCATGCCTTTCTTCTCCAGCTCTTCAGTAAGCTGCTTCCATGTGACGCCCGGCTCTATCCTTACCCGGCGGTTGTAATCATCGATCTCGAAGATCTTGTTCATCCTTGCCAGGTCGACGACTACCCCTCCCTGCTTCGGTATGGTACAGCCATAGAAATGAACCGCCGAGCTGACGGGTATAAGCGGGACGTCGTGCTCGTTTGCCCATTTCACCACCTCCCCGACTTCCTCGGCGTCCTTAGGCCGTACGACGAGGTCGGGCATCCCCGGAGGAACCAGGCTGTAGTCGCGCGAATACCGGGTGAGGGTCTCCTGCGCGTCGCTGACGTTCCTCTTCCCTACGATCTTCTCCAACTGCTCCTTGTTTTGCATTTTGCCCCCTTTCAAAGAATAGAAGGTTTAGAGCTACGATATCCTTTTCAGCGCATCCGTCGAGCGTGCCTCATCACGTGACGCAGTACCATCGGCCCGGTCGGTAGCCTGACCGGAACCGCCTAATCCAGCCAATCCACTTCCGGCCTTATCAAGGCCTTCCGTCATCAGAAACATTTTCCTGCTGATCGACGCGGCGGTCTTCTTCATCTCGGAGACCATATCCGGGAGGCGCTCATCGTCCATCGACCCGGCAAGGCCGAAGATTGATATCGCCATCCTTGCCTGGTCGCCCCGAAAGACAAGCACCGCCAGGGCCCGCACCCCCTTCCGGTACTCTTCGAGGTCGGCTGCGTATCCGTTCTGCCGGGCTTGCTCGACCTCTTTGAGGAGGTCTTCGATCCGCGTCAGGCTGTGGTCCGTATATCTCGGCAAGGGGTTTTCCTTGACGAGACGAGTAATTTCGTCGTTGGTGATCCTGCTCAGGAATACCTTCGTGAGGGCGCCTGTATACTGGGGAAAACGGGTGCCCACGGGGACCGTGATCTTCAGCTCCTTTTTCGGCTCGCTCACCTCGAGGACCCGGAAAGTCTTGTCTCCCTCCTGCACGGCCAGGATGGCCGTCTCGTCAACCAGCTCGACTAGCCGGTCGAGAAAAGGCTTCGCCGCGAAGGGCAATTCCATCGTCCGCAGGACCCTCCGCGAGAAGTCGAAAAGGGAAGCTCCCGGTACGTACTTTTTTGTAAGAGGGTCCTGGACGACCAGGCCCTCTTCTTCGAGAGCCTTCAGGATGCCGAGGGTTGTGCTCTTGACTATCGAGAGCCTCCGCGATATCTCGCTTACACCGAGGAGCTCGTTCGTCCCGGTGATCAATCGCAGTATCCCGATGCCTTTTTTTAATACGGGCGCGTTGTACATGGCACTACGTTTTCTATGCAAATCTTTTATCACCTATGTAAGGGCATGTCAAGAAAAAAGTCTGTTAATAAATTACTTTAGCAGCCTGTCGTCTTTCGCCATTACCTTATATGTTGATCGCTATAGAAAACGTTCCGCAAAAACTTATCCCTTGCCGATCAGCTTCTTCCCCGCCGCCCATGCCTTTCCCACCTCAGCACCGAGCCCAATGTACCTGCTGTCTGCCATAGACAGCACGAAGGGCGACATCTTTGCGAGGTCCGGGACTCCTCCGGTCATGAACCGCTCCTCGCTGTAAGCGGCGACGATCTCGCCTATGAACATCTCATCAGTCGGCAGCTCGACTGTTTTCACGAGCCTGCACTCGAGGTTGTAAGGGCACTCCGCGATCATGGGTGCCGTTTTGAGCTTTCCGTAGAAGACCTCGAATACCTTCGACTTGTCGTATTTCTTTCCGGATACGATGCCGCAGTAGTCCGTTGCCTCGACCATAGACGCAGAGGGGATATTGACGCTGAAAGTGCCGTTCTGCCTGATGCCCGGGTTCGAATAGTGACCTGGGCCAAGGGAGAGCATCATATAAGGCGGTTTGGGATTTACCATGCCGAACCACGCGACCGTAAGGAACGTGGGCTTCCCGGCCACGTTGGCGCCTACCAGGCAGCAGGGCATTGGGTAGCAAATCTTTTCCGTTGTCACCTCGATTTTCGCCATTGCCAGCCTCCTTTTTCGTCGTTTTTCCTATTTTACCATGTTTGGCCGTTGGCGGCGCTCAAATAATCGTTGTCCCGGGGTGCAAAAAGAAACCGGCCCGCGGGAAAAGGCCGCGGCTGCAAACCTTGCGAGGAGGCCGAGCCTGTGTTATCTATCTATCAGGTGGCATAACGTCAAAGTCCGGAGGAGAAGATGATAGATATAATGCGAACGAGGCGGAGCGTTAGGTCATACGAAAAGAAACCTCTCGACGAGCGGTCGCTCCAAACAATGAAAGAGGCGCTCCTCCGGTGCCCTTCTTCCATGGGCAAGAACCCCTGGACCTTTATCTTTGTCGATAACCCGGAGACGCTGCTTCTTCTCTCGAAGACCAAGGAGCACGGGTCGGATTTCCTGAAAGGCGCGGCGCTGGGCATAGTTGTCTGCGGGGACGAAGCGGTATCGGATGTCTGGGTCGAGGACTGCGCCATCGCCTCTGTAGTAGTGCAACTCACCGCCCATTCCCTCGGGCTCGGAAGCTGCTGGGTCCAGATAAGGAAAAGAAATCACTCCTCTGACGAGACCGCGGAAGAGTACGTTCAGAAAGCACTCGGCATACCGAAGAACGTCAAGGTGGACGCCATCATCAGCATAGGCCATCCGGCTGAAGTCAAGGCGCCGAGATCCGCCGAGCAGCTCGAATACAGGAAGATACACTATAATCGATACGGGGAGCGCCAGGAGGGATAGAGCGACTTCAGGCGACCAGCCGTGGCCAGAGTGATGCCACAGCTCGAGCCGAGTATCAGGCCGCCATTCCCGAAGGACCCTTCGGCGCGCTCTATCTCTTCGCCGATCCTTCCTTCGTCCCATCCCATGATATCTATATGGCCCATGAAGGCAACCCTGTCGCCGAACTCAGCCCGGAGGTCGTAGATGTCGAGTCCGGCCTGCCCGTCCACCGGGTGGATGCACGCATAGCCTGCTTCGATCAAGGGCTCTATAATTTTCCTCGTGTCGCCGTCGGAATGGAAAAAGGGCTGAAGGCCCTGCCCCTTCAGGACCTGCGCGGCCAGCCTGTAGACCGGCCAGAGTACGTCAAGGAAGTATTCCAGGGAAAAGAACAGCCCCCCCTTTCCGGCGATGTCGTCGGCGAGCGCAACGGCCCGGAGACCCTTGCTGCGGGCCGACCGGGCCAGCCGCTCCACCTCCCGGATCAGCCTTTCGCATATTCCTCCGAAAAGGCGGCGGTCCTTGTGCACGCTCAACATGGCATTGAAGAACCCGTGACGCTCCACCAGGCGGGAGAAGGGTCCGTTTAGGTAGCCCGCGAGGTAATACCCGTCAAGACAATCGATGCCGGAATCGAAAAAGTGGCGGCGGCACCCCCCATTCAGGTCGATTCCCACGAGGGAAAGACCGAGGCTCCTGGCAGCGGCCGCAAGTTGCCCTGCGTATCCTCCCTCGGCCCCGAAGAAGCGGTCGAGAAAGTCCCGGCCGAGGAAAAGCTCGCCCCTCGGCAGAGGACGGACGGCGGCGCGGCTAAGGGCTCCTGCAACCGAATCGGCCGGCCTTCGCCTCTCCGAACGGTGCTTTTCTTCGGTCCCGCCGGGCGGGCGTCCCCGCCCCTTCCGTCCACCCGGCTGCCCGCCCATTGCCGCTTCCTTCAAGGTTGCCTTGCGGCTGAAGCCCGCTGCCTTCTGTAGTAGGCCGTGAACAACCTCGCCCTCGGGTCGCGGCCCATGAGAAGGTCGGTCGCCATGGTGTACGGCCTCATGGTCGCAGGGTTTGTGATCGCCGCGTCGAGACCGGCCCCTATGGCCAGGGCAAGGAAGACGCCATTGATGATCTTTCTATCTGGAAGCCCGAAGGAAACATTGCTGGCCCCGAGCACGAGGTTGAGGCCCATGTCCCGCTTTACCCCCCGCATGGTATCCAGGGTAACCCCCGCCGCCTTGTCGTTCACTGCGCTCGATTCCGCGACGGAGTCGACAAGAATATCTTCCCGGCATATTCCAGCCTCATCAGAGCGCTCGACGATCCTCCGTATAACGGCGAGCCTTCCGGCCGCGTCTTTAGGTATCCCCGATGCATCGGAGGCGAGCGCCACGAGTGCGGTTGCGTAACGGGCAGAAAGCGGCAGCAAGGCCTTCAGCACCTGCTCTTCTCCCGTGACCGAGCTTATGATAGGCTTCCCGCAGCCAAGCTCAAGCGTCCTTTCCAGGGCCTCGGCGTTCCTGCTTTCAATACAGAGGGGCACATCGACCTCATCCATCACCGCCCGGCTGACCATGGGCAGGGTGCTCACCTCGTCGATGCCGAAGGCCGCCACGCTCACGATCAGGACGTCCGCCCCCGCCTCGACCTGTTCTGCCGCGGCCTTGCGGATCGGCGCCATGTCGCCCGACATCATTCCTTCTTTCACAGGGCCCTTGGCAAAGGGGTTTATGCGCTCTCCTATGAGGACCGTGGGCAGGCCTTCGCCGATGGCGACTTCCTTTCCCCTAGGACTTATCAGATGGGTTTTCATCTTCTTCCCTTATCCAGGCCGTCGCCGGCCGGCACCATTAAGCCCTATCACAGCATGCATGCGCTAATAGACGCCGTATTCCTTCGTAAATTCGAACATGGCCCTTATGTTTTCCGCCTTTGCGTTGTCGAGGCTCGCAGCCGCGTCCATTATGTATCCCCCGTCCCTGCCGACAACGTCGATCAGCTTCTTGCAGTATGCCTTCACATCATCAGGGCTCCCCGTCGCCATCATGGAAAGGGGCACGTTGCCCTTGATGCAGACCGTCTCGCCGAGGATCTCCTTCGCACGAAAAATGTCGGTCCCTTCGAAGGCATACCAGGCGCGGGCCGCCGGTATATCCTTGATCGCTGAAAGGCGGCTAGTGCAGTCGCCTTCCCAGAGCGGGCACGGCACGCATCCTTCGTCTATGAGGGCTATCAGCAGGTCCCGGAGCGTCGGCCAGAAGAAGGTCTGAAACTGCTCCATGGACATGAACCCGTCGAGCCCCTTGTGAATGGGTATAAAAATCCTCGGGTTTCCCGACGCCTTGGCCGCACCCACCGCCATGTCCCGCATGAGGAAGAACAGCTTTTCGCAGGCTTTTATGACCTCCTTCGGCCTTCGGTACATGTCTAGCATGAGACCCTTCGTTCCTCTGAAGTAATCGCCGAGGGTATCGAAAGGGGCCTGCGTGAAGCCGCCGTACTGCATGGGGAAGCCCGCCTCTTTGGCCTTCTTGGTGTAGGCCGCGGCGTATGAGGCGATCTCCGCGGACCTCTCCCCTGCCTTCTTTAGCGCATCGAGGGCAGAGGCAGCTTCGGGAGCGTTGAAGGGCGCAAACCCAAAGGACATCCCCATGGCATAGGTAACGATGCTGCGCGGAGGGGTCAGCTTTTCGAAGCCTCGCAGGGCGCCGAAAACGCGGGGCCAGTACTTGCGCAGCATGAAGTCCGTGGGGTCGAAGAGGAAGTGGTCGTATTCGTCGGCCATCATGTATTCCCCTTCGACGAACTGGTATGTGAAATTATCTGAAATACCGTGTCCCGGCCACTTGAGCTGTCGAAAGTCGAGGGTGTCGAGAAGGGGACCCAGGAAACGAAGGCCGAAGGGGTTCTGGTCCATGTCCGGCTCGAACTCTGTCATTGCGCGCCAGTACGCCTTCCAGAGCTTTTCCGGCTCGTACATCACCTCCCGGACCGTCATGCCGGAATAGGCGGCCGGGAAGAAGCTGAATATTGCCATGACAGGCACCCTGTCCGGCTTCTTCAGGGCGATGGCATCGAGGACCCTTCTTTCCCTTTCGCTGTAAAGCTCCTCAGGTGTCCTCGCCATCTCAACCTCCTATCCACTGCCGGCACAGGTTGACCGCCGCGATCGCATCCTTTCCGTAAGCGTCCGCGCGGACGTACTTACGGATCTCATCGTCGATCTGACCTCCGCCGATCATGATTTTCACGCCTTCGCGCAAGCCTGCCGCTTCCAGGGCCTCCACCGTCTTCTTCATGGAGTCGAAGGCCAGGGTCAAAAAACCGGAGAGCCCCACCACCCGGGGCTTGAACTCCCTCACTTTCTCGACAAATGTCCGGACCGGGACGTCGATGCCTATATCGAGGACTTCATAACCGCTCACGTCGATCATGAAAGTGACTATATCCTTTCCGATGTCATGGATATCTCCTGCAACCGTGCCGATGAGCACCCTGCCGGTGCGCTTACCTGCCTGCTCCTTCTGAATGAGGGGCTTGACGATGTCCGAGATCCCTTTCAGGATCTCCCCCGCCATTATCAAGTCCGGGATGAAATACTCGGACTCTTCGAAGCGCTTGCCGACGATCTCCATCGCCTTGCGCCCATCATCGAGAATGGACGTCGGGTCCTCTCCCTTTGCGACCATCTCTTTCACAAGGCTCATGGTCTCCTCTTCCATCAGGTTTGCCATTAGGTTTACCAGTCTTTCGTTCACTTGTACCTCCGGCTGTTACTCATGGGCAGACATGCAGTTTGCCTTATTTGCTCCTGGTAAGCAGCTTTTTCAGCTCAGGCCCGGTCTTCGGGTTCTTTTGGATCACGTCCTTCCATCCTTCGTCGAAGGCCACCTTCAGGAACTTCTCCTTTTCCGCTCGGGGCAGCTCGATCACCTGGATGCCTTCCTTTATGAGGAGGGGCCTTTCCCTGGCCTGCAGCTCCTCAAAGCGGGCAACTGCCTTCTTCTCCGCTTCAATCGTCGCCTCCGTCAGAAGGTCCCGCAGTTTCTTCGGCAGGCCGTTCCAAGTGGCCAGATTTATAAGAATAGGGTTCGGTCCCCTGTAAAAGGGCACGTCGACTATGTATTTCGTCACCTTCTGCCACCCGTAGTCGCGCACTCCTACGGTGACGAAACAGTAGCCGTCGACTACGTGCCTTTCGAGGGCGACGTAGGTCTCCGTGAGGGGTATCACGATCGGGTTCCCGCCCAGGCCCTTAATGACCTGGAGATACATGGGGGATACGCGGATATTGAGGCCCGTCAGGTCCGCGGTCTTTATGGGCTTGTTGAGATAGAGATAGAACTTCTGGTCGTGACCGAGCCTGCCGAGATAGTGGATCTTCAGCCTCTTCTCGTGAAGGTCGTTGAAATACGCCCATGCCCCTCTCGCCCTTTCCTCCGTGGGGTTGAACTCCGAGAGCTTCATGGCGTCGACCTCGGGCAAAATGGATACGTAGAAGGCATTGGCCGTGTAACATATATCGACCATGCCCCTCTGCACCGCCTGCACCTGGTCGGGCGTCTTCACGGCCTCCGGGCCGCCTATCCACTGTATCTTCAGCTCCCCCGGATACTTCTTCGCCACCATCTGCTCGACGGTCTCAACCCAAATCTGGTAAGGAATGTTGTCGGACGTGTTCTTCGGGAAGGCGGTCACCGCCTTCAACGTGAAGGTCTCCCCTATTGCCGCGCCGGCGAATGCAGCCGGGACGGCGAAAGTCAAAAGTACCAACAGACAAAAACAGAGTTGTCTTTTCATCGTAATCTCCCTAATCCTAAGCCCCGATCAGAAGGGGCTCGGTATCTTTCTCTGGACCTCCTCTTTCTTCCAGTAAGCTATGCGCTCCTTGACGAAGGCGATCCATTTGTCAACATCGGACTCCTTGAACCCCTCGGCTGTCATTCGCTTCTTGTAGGCCCCTATGACCGGCTGGACTGCCGCCACCCACCTGGCCGCCTCCGCATCCGACAGCGTGATAACCTGGCCTCCCTTAGCCTTAAAGACGTCCCTTCCTTCTATGTCCATCTCATTCCAGAGGCGCGCCTGCCACTCCAGGGCCTCTGCGGACACTTCGTTAAAAATCTTTTGTATGTCGGGAGGCAGGGCATTCCATTTGTTCTTGTTCATGACGCAGTAAAAGGTTATGCCCGTTCCGAGCTGGGACGTCGAGGTCACATAGTTCACCACTTCGGCGAATTTCCAGTATTTGAGGGTGGAAAGATCGACCAGGATGCCGTCAAGGACCACCCTTCTCAAGGCCTCATAGACATCGGGCATCTCCAGGGGGATTGGGACCGCTCCCAGGGCCTTCAGCGTGTCCGTCGCCTGACCTGCGCCTCTGATCTTGAGTCCTTTCAGATCCTCCAGCGTCCTGACGGGCTTCTTGACGGTCTGGAGGATCAGAGGTCCCGACGTATTGATGTAGAGCAGGTGCACCGTGTCCCATTCGGCCGGCTTGAACTTGTCGTAGAAGTCGCTCGACACGTGGCTCGCCACCCAGCCGCTCGGAAAGCCGAGAGGCAGGTCGAACACCTCCGTCACCGGGAAACGCCCGCGGGTATACTGAATATGGGAAACGCCGATGTCCGCGATGCCCGTCGTGATCCCGTTGAACATCTTGACGGGCGACAGCACGGTCCCGCCCGGATAATAGGTGATCTCTACCCGGCCGTTCGTCCGCTTCTTTATCTCCTGGCAGAACTTGTCCGTGAGGAGCGACATTTTGTGCGTCGTCGGCAGGTAGTTGGCAGCCTTCAACTTGATGACGTCCGCAGCGCCCGCATTCAGGGCGCCCACAAAGACAAAGACAACCGACAGGGCAAACAGCGAAAGCCTCTTTCTCATCCCGCACCTCCCTCTAATAATTATTATAGTATTTAGAAGCCTTCCAACATTTCCGTGGGACATAAAGGTCGAGCCGCCCATCCTGAACCGACCGGACCCTCGAGCCGGCATGGGCCGATCGGGGGGATATCATTTATAGAACACGGACGGAAGCCACAGGGCCAGTTGGGGAAAGAAAAAGAGGAGGCCCCACACCACAAGAAGGGAGATGAGAAACGGAGTTACCCCCTGATAAATCCTGCCCATGGGCTCCTTGGTAATATTCTTGACCACGAATACACAAATGGCGACGGGCGGGATCACCACGCCGATCATGAGGACGACGCCGAGCACCATGCCGAACCAGATGGGATTGAACCCGAGCTTCAGGACTGCCGGATAGAAGATTGGCGTTGCCAGGATCATGAAGGCGAGATCATCGATGAAAGAACCGCCTATCTCGTACATGAGGCAGATGAGGATGAGGACCACGTAACGGTTGACAGGCAGTCCCACGAGCCAATCGGCTATATACTGGGGGATGTTCGTCACCGCGATGAAGTGGCCTAGGATCGCAGAGCCGGCGATCAGCACGAGGATCATGCCTGCCGTTCGGAGAGACTCGGTGAGGGCCCGAACGTAAGTCTTGAAACTGATTTCCCTTTTCGCCACCGCCAGTACGAAGACTGCAAAGGTACCTACCGCCCCCGCTTCCGTCGGAGTGAAGTAGCCCTTCATGATGCCGCCGATGACCACGAGAAAGACGAGGATGATCCAGGTAAGCTCAGGTAGCGAGGCTAACCTGGCCCGCCAGGTGGACCGCTCCGACCTCGGCGCGATGGAAGGGCTAATGCGAGCCCATGCGTAAATTATGAAAAGGAAGAAGAGGGCGATAATCAACCCCGGGACAATCCCGGCGAGGAAAAGCTGTCCTATGGACTGTTCCGTGATTATGCCGAATATGATAAGCGTTACGCTTGGCGGGATGAGCACGCCGAGGGTCCCCACCGTGGCTACGATCCCAGTCGACAGTCTCCTGTCGTATCCGAAACGGTCCATTTCCGGTATCGCCACGCTTGCGAAGGTGGCCGAGGTGGCCGCCGAGGAGCCGCAGATAGCCTTGAAACCCGTTGCGCCCATTACCGTCGCCATGGCCAGGCCCCCGGGGATGTGGCCGACGAACTTGTGGGCAGCGTTGTAAAGCCGCACCGCTATACCCGCGTGGAGGCCGATCTGCCCCATCAGGATGAAAAGCGGGAAGACCGTGTATCCGTAGTTTGTGATCACGTCATAGACGTCCCTGCCGAGGAGGTTCATGGCAGCCTGGAGCCCGTTCACGTAAGCAAAACCGGCGAAACCCACAAGGGCCATGCAAAAGCCGAGCTCGAAGCCCGTAGCGAACAGGGCCAGGAGCACCATGAGGGCGACGATCCCGATGGTTACGTCACTCATAGCGCCCCCTCCAGATTTTGACGACCTGCAGAACGAAGACAAGACATTCTATTATGCAGCAGACCCCGACGCCGTAGGCCACAGGATAGAAGGGGATCCTGAGGGTGGCCGTGACCTCCCTCGACCTGTGGAATTCACTGCCCACGCCGAAGAGGTTGTAAGCAATCAGGGCAAAGAGTATGATGCCCAGGATTCGCGTGAACGTGTTCATCAAGGCCCTGTTGGTAGGCGACAGGCGCTCCAGCAGAAACTCCATGAAGACGTTTCCCTTGTCGAGGGAGACGCAGGGGAAGCAGAACCCGATAATGAGCGCAAGCGACAGGGCCACGATCTCAAAAGTGCCTATTATCGGGTGGCCGGCTGCCCGGAGGCCCACATCGGCGACGGTCAGGAACATGATGAAGGTGAGGGCCGCCCCGCCGATGGCATTAAGCACGCCCTTGCTGACTTTGAGAAAAGCGTCGAGCATTGCCTCCATCAGTCCTCCCTGCGCTGCGAAGCGCGCCCGCAGCCTTGCGAGCCTTTTTTGCGGGACTCTTTGGGGAGTCCCCGCCTTTCCTTCCTTGCCCTTGGCAAGGTCACATTACACTCTAAGAAAAAACCACCGCCCTTGTCAAGACAAGAGGCAGGATAACTCCTCGTGCACCGGGGCCGGGCCCTTTTCTCTCGACTTCTGTTAAAGACCCCCTCCAAATCCCCCCCGGCCGCCCGCACCTTTATCTTTCCGCTCCCTATGGTAGCCGGGTACCCGCCGTCCACAGGCGGGTGGCAACCGGCCTTACCCGACGACCCACGCCACCGGCGTGGGTGCCCCGGGTCTCCCCCCGCTCAGATTCTTAACTCGCGACCTGTGTGGGTATCTCGTTTGTCTAGTGGTACGTGGAGCTTCTGTACTGGAATAACGTATCTCTCGTCAGAAGGCTAGCCTCCGCTCAGACATGCGAATCTGTGCACTTCTATGGAAGTGCACCGTTCCTTCCACCCCAATCGGGTACCCAAGGCCTCCCGCGAATGTTCGCGTAAGAAAAGGTCCTCCCGTCCGGGGTAAAGAAACTACAACTGCTTTAAGGGCTAGAGGGAAGGACCTTCCGGGAGTATTCCATAAGCGCATCGTGCGGAACGAGCGGGGTATACCCGCAGGAAGGGTAGAACGTTAAGAACGCGCCCGTTTCGATTCCTCTCCATTAAGTGAGGTAAAGCTAGGATCGATAGAGGTCAGGAGCCGCCGGGAGCGAAAGCGGAAGCGGCTTACCGATAACGGGCGCGTTTAGTTCTACCCTTCCGATGCGGGTCGCTCTAGTGGAGCACCAAGCCTTGATGGAATCCTCTTGTGAGATCCTTCCTGAGGAGAGTGTAGATTAATGGCGCAAATGGAATACTCCGGAAGGGCCTTACCGTCTATATAGCAAGAGACTAAGAAGAGAAGAAGGGAAGAGACTGACCGGGACTCCAGTTGAAACCGTCAGGCTCTTATGCTAAAGTTGGCCAAAAGCATGAAGAAAGGAAAGATCTATCTCGTCGGCGCCGGTCCGGGGGACATCGGGCTCCTAACACTGAAAGGGATGAGGTGCCTGGAAAAAGCCGACATCATAGTCTACGATTTTCACATCAACCCCCAAATACTCAACTATGTAAAGCATGATGCCGAATTCGTGTACGCGGGAAAGAGGGGCGGACACCATGAGATGTCCCAGGACGAGATCAACGGGCTCCTCGTGAGCCGCGCCAGGGAGGGTAAAACCATCTGCAGGCTGAAGGGGGGCGACCCCTTCGTCTTCGGCAGGGGCGGGGAGGAGGCGGAGGCCCTTTCCGGTGCCGGCATACCCTTCGAGGTGGTCCCCGGCGTAAGCTCGGCGGTGGCTGTCCCGGCCTACGCCGGCATTCCGCTGACCCACCGCCGGTACGCCTCTTCCTTTACAGTCGTCACCGGAAACGAGGCGGCATCGAAGGCGGAAAGCAGCACCTACTGGTCCGGCCTCACCGGCTCCCACGATACGCTGGTCTTCCTCATGGGGGTAAAGAACCTGGACACTATAGCTCAAAGGCTGATAGAGCACGGCAAGTCCCCCGAAACGCCTTCCGCCCTCATACGCTGGGGCACGAGGCCGGAGCAGCAGACCGTAGTCGCGCCCCTGGGCCGGATTGCCGACGCAGCCAGGAACGACGACATCCGGCCGCCGGCCATCCTTGTCGTGGGAGATGTAGTGACGCTTCGGGACAAGCTGAAATGGTATGAGGAGAAACCCCTTTTCGGGCACAGGGTGCTTGTCACCAGGGAGTATACCGCCGAATACGAACCCCTCGAGGAGGCCGGGGCGGAGGTCTTCGAGTTTCCCACCGTGCGGTTCACGGCGCCTCCGAGCTTCGAGGAGGCCGACCGTGCCATAGGTAACCTTTCCTCGTACAACTGGCTTGTCGTCACCAGCGGAAACGCCTTCAGATACTTTCTCGCGAGGCTCCTTGATTCGGGCATGGATATAAGGGACCTCAGAGGGATGAAGGTCTGCGCCATAGGGTCGAAGACCGCAGGGACGATCAGGCAGCTCGGGGTGAGGGTCGATCTGGTCCCGGACGAATTCAGCGCGGAGGGACTGGCCGATGCGTTCCTTGCCCTTGACGAAAGAGGCGACCTTTCGGACTTAAACATTCTCCTGCCGAGGGCCGAGAAGGCGAGGGACCTCTTCCCCGAGAAGGTGAGGCAACTCGGCGGGCGCATAGACACGCCGGCGGTCTACCGGACGGTCAAGCCTGAGAAGCACGGGAGGCGCCTGCAGCGGTTCATGTCGGAAGGCCGAATATCGATCGCCACCTTCACCAGCGGGGCCGCCTTCCGCAACTTCCTCGCGATGCTGGGACCGGACTCGTCGTCTTTCCTGAAAGACGTAGCCATAGCCGTGATCGGTCCCGTAACGGCCGGGACCGTTGAAGAAGAAGGGCTTAAGGTCTCCATCATGCCCTCGAAGGCGACGATTTCCGCCATGGTCGAAGAGATCATCGACTGGGTGTCCCGGAAACGGTAATCTTCACCGGCCTTGGCTGCGTATCCGCGGCCGCTTTCGGGGCATCCCCTGCGCGGGCACCCGGGCCAATCACTTACGCCCCGGGGCGATGGAACGGTCGATGGACCAGGTCCCTCCCCCCATGATCATGAGGGCTATCGACATGCCTATTATAAGGAGGTGGTACTCGATCCCCTCGCCCGCCTTCTGGCCGAACCAGTTCATGAAAAAGCCGAACTTGAGGTGCACCAGCAAAACGGCTACACACATTTCCACTGCGATGGCGAAAGCGGCGACCCTGGTGAGGAAACCGAAGAAGAGCCCGATGGGACCCAGGAATTCAGCGGCAATTGCCAGGACGGCGAACGAAAGGGGTATGTGCATCTTCATCATGCCGGCCATCGCCGCCTGCAGGCCGTGGCCGCCGAACCATCCGAGCACCTTCTGGGCTCCGTGGGGAAAGAAAACCACAGCCAGGAAGACGCGAAGAACAAGCGCCGAGGCCGCCCGATCCGTCTGAAGCAGTGCTTTGAACATGTAGAACCCCCGGAAAGAGAGATCGTACCCTATTCAAATTGTAATCGCATCCTCCCATTCGGGCCAGCGCCTTTCGTTTTTTTCTTTCTCAGCCCGGCTTCACCCATCTGCCCATATCCTTGTAAGGCAGGGTCAGGCGGACGATCTCCTTTCTTTTCGCCATGAAACGGGCCTTCATCCCTTTGAGCCACTCCCTATGGTCCCGGACAAATCCGATGTCCCCCACGTCCCATCCCGGCGCCCCCCTCGTTGCGCCCCTCTCGTCGATCAGGAAGGACCCGTGGCAGACGGTGCAGATAAAGTCGGTCTTTCTCACCCGGACGATGTCGTTCCCGCAGAAGGGGCAGGCCCGCACACGTCCGGCCCGCCTCCCCGGCTCGAAAAGGCCCTTCCCGACCCTTTCGGCGGTCCTGAGGTGCCTCTTGTCGGAAAGGACGTCGCCGGGCAGGGCCGCTTTCAGGGTCAAGACCGCCTTCACCTTCAGGCCGAGAAAGGCCGCGAGGGTGAGGAGGGTCTGGGGGGCTGTCCCTATCCTGTCCTTGAGGCCGTACGTGGCGACGAGTATGCAAGGCTTCTCCCACATCTTTTCGACAAGGGGGAAGAAGGAAAAAACCCGGTCTAGGAGCATCTTGACGCTTCCATGGGCCCCAAGGAAATAGACGGGAGACGCGATTACGATCGCATCGGCCGAGACCATCTGCCCCTTGAGGAAAGGGATGTCGTCTTCAATGGGACAGATACCCTCGTCCAGACAGCGGTAGCACCCCCTGCAGGGCATGACGTTCAGCTCCGGAAGGCGCACGAGGCTGAGCTCGCAATCGGGTGCATGCCTCGCCGCCTCCTTGACGAAAAGCTCGCAGTTACCGAGCTTCCTTTGGGAGCCGATGATGCCGAGGATCGTTCTTTTCCGGCTGATCCCGTCGGTCATGGAGTATCCCTCCTCCTGTTCGAGCCTATTGAAACTAAACGGATTTTATGTTACAACTCGTTGTCATGAAAAATAAGAACGTTAATCCTTTTAACAGAGGTGTATTTCTCTGGCTTTTTATTATCCTTCTTATCCTCTTCCTTTTCAATATCTACCACAAGCCGAGGAAGCAGTTCGAGACAATGGCCTTCAGCGATTTCGTGGAATCGGTCTCCGCGGACCAGGTGTCGTCCGTCACCATTCAGGGCAAGAACATCAGCGGCGTCATGAAAGACGGCCGGGACTTCAAGACCTTCGCCCCTGAAGACCCCGACCTCCTGAAGCTCATTAGGCAACATAAGATCAAGATACAGGCCAAGCCCGACGAGGACTCGGGCATATGGCAGTCTATCTTTGTCTCCTGGTTCCCCATGCTCCTCCTCATAGGCGTCTGGATCTTCTTCATGAGGCAGATGCAGGCGGGAGGGGGAAAAGCCCTTGCTTTCGGCAAGAGCAAGGCCCGCATGGCCAACGGAAGGGGGGAAAAGGTCACCTTCCACGACGTGGCGGGCATAGAGGAGGCCAAGGTCGAGCTGGAGGAGATCATCGAGTTCCTGCGGGACGCCAAGAAGTTTACCAGGCTCGGCGGTAGGATACCGAAGGGGGTCCTCCTCGTCGGGCAGCCGGGGACGGGGAAGACGCTCCTTGCCAGGGCTATCGCCGGCGAGGCTAACGTGCCTTTCTTCAGCATCAGCGGCTCCGATTTCGTTGAGATGTTCGTCGGCGTCGGCGCTTCCCGCGTGCGCGACCTCTTCAACCAGGGGAAGAAGAGCGCCCCCTGCATCATCTTCATCGACGAGATAGATGCGGTCGGCAGGCACAGGGGCGCCGGTCTGGGCGGAGGACACGACGAGAGGGAGCAGACCCTCAATCAGCTCCTCGTGGAGATGGACGGGTTTGAATCGAACGCCGGCGTCATAGTCGTCTCTGCGACCAACAGGCCCGATGTGCTCGATCCGGCCCTTCTCAGGCCCGGCCGGTTCGACAGGCAGATTGTCGTGCCCATTCCCGACGTGAAGGGCCGGGAAGAGATACTGGCGGTCCATACAAGGAAGACCGTCCTCTCCGGCGCTATCGATCTTTCGGTGATCGCCAGGGGTACGCCCGGTTTTTCCGGCGCCGACCTGGCTAACCTGGTCAACGAGGCCGCCCTCCTCGCGGCGAGAAAAGACAAGAGAGAGATCGAGATCTCCGACCTCGAGGAAGCCAAGGACAAGGTGCTCATGGGCGTCGAGAGACGGAGCATGATCATCCCCTTCTCGGAAAGAAGGAACGCGGCCTACCACGAGGCCGGACACGCGCTGGTGGCGAAGATGATCCCGAACTCCGACCCCATCCACAAGGTGACCATCATCCCTCGGGGCAGAGCCCTCGGCATCACGCAGCAGCTCCCGATAGACGAGAGGCACACTTACCCGCGGGAATACCTCGTCGACAACATTACCATCCTCCTCGGCGGAAGGGCTGCCGAGGAAATCGTCCTCAACCACCAAACGACCGGGGCAGGCAACGACATAGAGCGGGCCACGGAGATCGCCAGGAAGATGGTCTGCGAATGGGGCATGAGCGAAACGCTGGGACCCCTGAATTACGGCAGGAAAGACGAGCCGCTTTTCCTCGGAAAGGAGTTGCAGCGCCAGCGGGAGTTCAGCGAGAGTACGGCGAAAGAGATCGACGCAGAGTTGAGGAAGATCGTATCGGGCTGCTTCGAAAAAGCAAAGAGCCTTCTTCTGAACAACATCGACGCCCTCCATACCGTCGCCACCGCCCTCCTCGACAAAGAGGTACTGGACGGCCAGGAAATAGATAAACTTTTAGGGGAAAAGGTCAATGGCCCGGGGGAAACGGTTCAAGGATAGGCCTCTCGTGATGGGCATCTTGAACGTTACGCCCGACTCCTTCTATGACGGAGGCGCCTACTTCCCGAAGGAGAAGGCGCAGGACCGGGCAATGCAGATGATCGACGAGGGCGCGGACATCCTGGACATCGGGGGCGAGTCGACGAGGCCCTTTTCAGATCCCACGCCGGAGGAAGAGGAGCTCAGGCGGGTCATACCGGTAATCGAGTGGGTCAGGAAAAGGTCCGACGTCCCCATCTCCATCGACACTTACAAGGCTTCCGTTGCGGCTGCGGCCCTGTCCGCCGGCGCGGACATAATAAACGACATCTCCTCTCTTTCCTTCGATCCCCAGATGGCCGACGTGGCCGCCGCCTCGGATTCGCCCGTCGTCCTGACGCACATGAAAGGCACGCCGAGGGACATGCAGACGAACCCGGCCTACACGGACGTCCTGGGAGAGATCGAGGAATTCTTCGCCGAAAGGATTGCCTTTGCGAAAGGCCGCGGGATAGACGGGGACAATATCGTTATCGACCCGGGCATCGGCTTCGGGAAGCGCCTTCAGGACAACCTGGTCATCATAAAGGGAATCGGCCGCCTGAAAGGGCTCGGGAAGCCGCTTCTCATCGGCACCTCGATGAAGTCCTTCATAGGCCGCATACTGGGAACTACCGCTCTCCGGGACAGGGCCGAGGTCTCGCTGGCCAGCGCGGCCATATCCGTTTGGAACGGGGCCGATATCGTGAGGGTCCACGACGTGGCGGGGACCCGGAGGGTCCTTTTCTTCATGCAGGCCCTGATGGCACCCCCGACACAAGGATAAGCCGCCATGACGCACATGGTCAGGTGGCAGGACTTCCTCGACGTACTGATAGTCGCCTTCATCATCTACCGTGTGCTGCTTCTGATCAAGGGCACGAAAGCCATCGAGCTCGCGGTCGGCCTCATCATGGTTTTTTCCGCTTTTTACGTGTCGAAGAAGCTGGAGCTTTTCACCCTCGGCTTCATGCTCAACAGTTTCGTCGCGTCCATCGTGCTGGTGATCGTCGTGATCTTCCAGAACGAGATCAGGCGCGTGCTCTTTGTGCTGGGGAGGAGCCCCTTTTTCCGGAAGATCACTTACGTGGAGGAGACGCTCTTCTACGACGAGCTGGTCAACGCTTGCACGATCATGGGCAAGAAAAAGACCGGCGCGCTGATAGTGCTGGAACGCGAGGTCGGGCTCGACGAGTTCCTCGAAGGGGGGATCAAGATAGATGCGGACGTTAACGCCGAGCTCATAGTGAGCATGTTTCAGCCCACGTCTCCCCTCCACGACGGGGCAGTGATCATCAAGGACGGGAGGATAAGGGCCGCGAGCTGCGTTCTTCCCCTTTCCACGAAGGACGACCTCGACAAAGATTTCGGGACGAGACACCGGGCGGCCATAGGCATCACCGAGGTAGCCGACGCCGTCTCCCTGGTAGTCTCCGAGGAATCGGGCCAGGTCTCTTACGGCGCCGGCGGAGGCATAAACAGGAACGCGAGCCCGGAAGTGCTCAAAAAGGCGCTGAAGGTCCTCCTTCAAGGCCAGGAGACGGCCGGCGGCCGTTAGAACGCTCACGGAGGGGATGTACTTGAACGTCATAAAGAAATACCTCTTGCACGAGCTCAAGCTGAAAGTCCTCGCCCTTGCCCTTGCCCTCATACTCTGGTTTTCCATGACCTACATGGGGGAATCGAAGATGGGTTTCTTGGTGCCCCTCTCTTTTTACAACGTCTCCACGGGCATGGTCATGAGAGAAACGGATACGAAGAACGTCGTGGTCACGGTGAACGGGCCTCTTTCGGTCCTAAAGAACATGAAGGCAGAGGATATAAGGGTGCCCCTCAACCTTTCCAGATTAAGGGAGGGCCGGCACATCTTTAATATAGGCAAGGGGGACGTTATCGTTCCACCGGGCGTGAAGGTGGAGGACGCGAAGCCCGACTATGTGGTCGTAGAATTGGACAAGATTGTGGAAAAACACTTGCGCGTTGTAGTAAGATTGGATATGAAATGGCGGGGTATCTACGAGGTCGCCTCCTGGTACCCGACATACGTTGACGCGGAAGGCCCGAAGGAACTGCTGAAAAAGAAGGCCTTTCTGGAAACGGTCCCTGTTGACGGCAATTTCAAGCGGCCGCAGGAAATCCTGGACATTCCTCTTGACGCAAAATCGCTGGAGGCAAGAAAGGTTGTACCCGACACGGCCAGGGTCGTTTTGAGGAGGATAGGAAGATAGGGCTTGGGAGGGGCAGGATGCAGGAGCTGATGGTCAATATCGATCACATCGCGACGCTCCGCGAGGCGCGGGGCACGTACTATCCCGATCCCGTTCATGCTGCCGGCATAGTAGAGATGGCGGGCGCGTCCGGTATTATCGTCCATCTCCGTGAGGACCGGCGCCACATAAAAGACAGGGACGTCCGGCTTTTGAGGGAGGTCGTCCGGACGAAGCTGAATCTCGAGATGGCGGCAACGGACGAGATGGTCGGGATCGCGAGGGATGTCCTCCCCGACATGGTGACCCTCGTGCCCGAAAAGAGGCAGGAGCTGACCACCGAGGGCGGTCTCGACGTGGCGGGCAACACCGGAAGGATCGCTGCCGTCGTGGCAGGCTTGAAGGAAAAGGGCATCGCCGTGAGCCTCTTCGTAAACGCCGACGAGACCCAGGTAAGGGCGGCGCGAGCGGTTGCGGCGGATATGATCGAGATACACACGGGACATTTCGCGGACTCCGCCCGGCGCCTCAAAGAGGCGGAGCTCGCCAGGATTATCGCCGCTGCCCGGATGGGTAAGAACGAGGGCATGGGGGTCAACGCGGGCCACGGCCTCAACTACGATAACGTGGGGGCCATAGCGGCAATCCCTGAGATCGACGAGCTCTCCATAGGGCACAGTATCGTCGCCAGGGCAGTTATGGTCGGTCTCGACAGGGCGGTAAGAGACATGATCGCCCATATCCGAAACCGGGTTTTGCCATGATCGGCGTCGACATAGTCGAGGTCGCGCGGATCGAGCGGGCAAGGGAGGTCTACGGCGAGCGGTTCCTGCGGAAGGTATTCACCGCCGGGGAGATCGCCCACGCCCTGGCCAGAAGGAGGTGGGCCGAATCGCTCGCCGGAAGGTTTGCGGCCAAAGAGGCCTTCATGAAGGCGTGGGGCAGCAGGCTTTCGTTCAGCGGCATAGAGGTAGTCTCCGGCAGGAGGGGCAGGCCCTTCATCCTTTTTCAGGGCAAGGTTTATGAAGAGGTCAGCATATCGCACGAGCGGAAGTTCGCGGTCTCGGTGGTAAGGATCGGTCGGAAGAGGAGGCCATGATAGTTCTCTCGCCCGAAAGGATGAAGGGCTACGACGAATACGCGATCAGGACCTGGGGCATCCCGTCCGCCGTGCTCATGGAGAACGCCGGCAGGAGCACTTACAGGCTCATGAGGCAGGCGTACCTCCGGCCCGGGCAGAGGATTGCAGTCGTCTGCGGCAGGGGCAACAACGGCGGGGACGGCTTTGTCGTCGCGAGATACGCCGCGAGCGATTCCTTCAATACGGCCGTTTTCCTCCTCGCCGGACCCGGCTCGCTTTCCGGGGACGCCCTGACCAACATGAACCTTTACCTGTCCATGGGAGGGGTTATGCACCCCGCCGGCGATGAGCCGGACGTGGCGCTGGAGGGTATAAAGGGGGCAGACGTTATCGTCGACGCCATATTCGGCACGGGTCTTTCCAAGGAGGTGGGCGGCGCGGAAGCGGCCGTCATCGAGGAGATCAACCGGTCGGGAAAACCGGTGATCGCCGTCGATATCCCTTCCGGCCTCGACGGCCTCAGGGGGGTCCCCCTCGGGTGCGCCGTCCGTGCGACCCATACTTATACCTACGGCCACCCGAAGTTGGGGCAGCTTCTCCATCCGGGCGTCGATTACAGGGGAAGGCTGACTGTGGTAGATATCTCGCTGCCTCCCGCAGCGGAAAGGCTGATCGGCTGCGACGCGCATCTCGTGGAAGGCCCGATGCTTCGCCGGCTGTTGCGGAAACGGCCCTCCGATGCGCACAAGGGCATGTTCGGACAGGTTGCCGTAGTGGCCGGCTCGGCGGGCAAGACTGGAGCAGCCGCCATGACGGCGACGGCGGCGCTGAAGATAGGCGCCGGCCTCGTGACCCTGGCCATCCCGGCGAGTCTCAACAACATCGTAGCCTCGAAGCTCACCGAGGCGATGACGTACCCGGTTGACGACGAGGGCGCGGGCCGTTTCCCGCTGTCGTCTTACGAGGCGGTCCGGGCATTCGCGCAAAGCCGGGACGTGGTGGTTATGGGACCGGGCCTGGGCAGAGACGAGGAGACGATGGCCGTCGTCAGGGGGCTTTACGGGGACCTGGATAAAACATTCGTGATAGACGCAGACGGGATAGGCGCCTTCGAGGGCCGCCTCGACCTTCTGAGACAGGGAAAAGGTAAAGCGATCTTCACGCCCCACCCGGGCGAGTTCGGCCGCCTTATCGGGAAAAGCCCCGGGGAAGTGAACCGGGACAGGTTGAATTTGGGCCGCCAATTCGCCGTGGAGCATGAGGTTTGTCTCGTCCTGAAAGGGACGCCAACGATTACTTTTTCGCCCGGCGGAGAGGCCTTTATCAACCCTACGGGCAATCCGGCCCTGTCCAAGGGGGGCACGGGCGACGTGCTGACAGGCTTCATCGGGGGCCTGGCGAGCCAGGGCTATCCCTTGACCGAAGCAGGGTTTTTCGGCGCCTATCTGCACGGCTACGTCGCGGACACGTGGGCTGAAGAGCATACGGATATGGACCTCCTTGCGGGGGATTTGATCTCGGGGCTCTCCGGGGCGCTTCGGGACATCAGGGATGGAGCGGATAGAGTTTATATCGAGAAGTCCCTCTGAGACAATCGCAATCGGCGCTCATATAGGCCGTCTTGCGGAAGGGGGCGACCTCTTTCTGCTCTACGGGGAGCTTGGCGCAGGAAAGACCCAGCTCGTGAAGGGCCTCGCGAAGGGCATGGGCGTTCCGGATTGGCAGTATGTCCTGTCCCCCTCCTTCACGCTTATGAGCACGTACGAGGGGAGGCTGGTCCTTTGTCACGTGGACCTTTACAGGCTCGAGGGACCCGACGCGGATGATTTAGGCATTGAAGATTTTCTGGAAGGCGGCGTTGTGGCTGTCGAATGGGCCGAGCGCGCCCCTTCATGGAAGGACGGGATAAAGATCACGCTGCAGGCGGTCGCGGAGGAAGAAAGAACGATCGTAATGGAGGTAGAGGATGCTCGTCGTGCACAAATATGGCGGCACGTCCGTAGGCACCCCTGAGCGGATACGGAGAGTCGCCGAAAGGGTCATCTCTTACAGGCGGAAGGGGGCGGACATGATCGTCGTCGTCTCGGCCATGTCCGGAGAAACGGACCGTCTCCTGGGGCTGGCCGGGTCGCTTGCCAGGCTTCCCGACGAGCGGGAGAGCGACGTCCTTGTCTCCACCGGCGAACAGGTCACCTCCGCGCTGCTCGCGATCACTCTGAAAGATTTGGGCTGCGACGCGGTCTCGCTGCTGGCTTCGCAGATCAGGATAGTCACCGACTCGGCCCACGGGAAGGCAAGGATCGCGGAGATCGAGAAGGAGAGGATGCTGTCGGCCTTGGAAAAGGGACAGATCGTGGTGGTCCCCGGCTTCCAGGGCATAGACGGCGGCGGCAATATCACGACCCTGGGCCGGGGCGGTTCGGACACTACGGCAGTGGCAATAGCGGCGGCGCTCGGCGCCGACTTATGCGAGATTTACACGGACGTGGACGGCGTTTACACCGCGGACCCGAACATTACCGAGAAAGCGCGCCGGCTCGACCGCATCTCCTATGAGGAAATGCTTGAGATGGCGAGCCTCGGCGCCAAGGTGCTGCAGATACGGTCCGTCGAGCTTGCCAGGAAATACAATGTCCCGCTGCTGGTGAAGTCTTCCTTCATTGAAGGCAGGGGGACGCTCGTCAGCGAGGAGGTACCGACGATGGAACAGGTGGTTGTTGCGGGCATCACCTACAACAAGAACGAGGCGAAGATAACCGTGAGCGGGGTGCCGGACAGGCCCGGCGTGGCCTCGAAGATATTCACGCCCCTTGCAGACGCGAACATCGTGGTCGATATGATTGTTCAGAACGTGAGCCACGAGGGTCACACCGACATGACCTTCACGACGGCGAAGGTCGACGCCAAAAAGGCATACAGGCTCATGGAGAAGGTGGCGTTCGAGCTGGGCGCGAAACTGGTTGCCGTCGACGAGGACATAGCGAAGATCTCCATGGTGGGCTCGGGCATGCGGTCCCACTCGGGCATCGCCACGAAGATGTTCACCATCCTCTGTGACGAGGGGATCAATATCGAGATGATAAGTACCTCCGAGATCAAGATCTCCTGTGTCATAAAGGAGAAGTATGGCGAGCTGGCGGTCAGGGCCCTTCACGCGGGGTTCGGCCTCGACGCGGAAGAGGTCGTGGAAGAGAAGTGAGGATAGCCTTTTACGATACCACCCTGCGGGACGGCGCGCAGTCCGAGGACATCGCCTTCTCGGTGAACGACAAGCTCAGGATTACCGAGAAGCTCGATGACTTCGGCATGGACTTCATAGAGGGCGGCTGGCCCGGGTCCAATCCGAAGGACATCCAGTATTTCGAAGAAGTAAGGAAGGTCCGCCTCGACCATGCCCGGATCGTAGCCTTCTCCAGCACCCTGCGGCCGGACGACCTTGCCCGGCCCGAGGCCGACGAGGTCATGCGCTCCCTGCTCGCTGCCGAGACCGAGTACGTTACAATCGTAGGCAAGAGCTGGGACCTCCATGTGAGGGACGCCCTGAAAGTAAGCCTCGAGACGAACCTGAAGATGATCGAGAGGACCATAAGCTACCTGAAGGAGCGGGGCAGAAACGTTTTCTTCGACGCCGAGCACTTTTTCGACGGCTACAAGGGGAACAGGCCCTACGCGTTGAAGGTAATAAGGGCCGCAGCCAACGCCGGGGCGGACCTTGTCGTTCTTTGCGACACGAACGGCGGCTGCATGCCCTTCGAGATAGGCGGCATCCTAGAGGAGGTGCAAAAGTCCGCGCCCGCGAAGCTCGGCATCCACTGCCACAACGACACGGAGACCGCCGTTGCCAATACGCTGATGGCAGTGAGGGCCGGATGCGTCCAGGTCCAGGGCACGACGAACGGCCACGGCGAGCGCTGCGGCAACGCGAACCTCTGTTCGATCATACCCAACCTCGTCCTGAAGATGGGCTGCGAGGGCCTCGATCGCAAGAAGCTGGCCGCCTTGCGGGAGCTCTCCATCTTCGTCGATGAGGTAGCCAACCTGATACCGGATAAGCACCGCCCTTACGTGGGAGACGCGGCCTTTGCCCACAAGGGGGGCATACACGTGAGCGCCATCAGGAAAAACCCCGTTACCTACGAGCACATCGACCCTTCGCTGGTGGGCAACAGCCAGCGGGTCCTCGTTTCCGATCTGTCTGGGGAGAGCAGCATCCTTGCGAAGGCAAGGGAGTTCGGCCTTGACATGGAGAAGGATAGGAAGGCGGCCAGGGAGGCGTTGAAGAGGATCAAAGACCTTGAGCACGGGGGCTATAAGTTCGAGGGCGCGGAGGCGTCCCTGGAGCTGCTCATGAAGAGGGCCCTGGGGACCCACAAGAGGTCTTTCGACCTCATCGGCTTCCGGGTGCTCGCGGAGAAGCATGAGAGGAGCCTCGCCCCCTCGGAGGCAACCATAATGCTGAAGGTGGGCGACAGGACCGAGCATACGGCGTCCTTCGGCAACGGGCCGGTCAACGCGCTCGACCGCGCGCTGCGGAAGGCCCTCCACAAGTTCTACCCCGTCCTGCAAACGATGACGCTCGTCGATTACAAGGTGAGGGCCCTTTCGACAAAGGAAGGGACGGGGACGTTGATAAGGGTGCTTATCGAATCGAGTGACGGGCTCCGCACCTGGGAGACGGTCGGCGTCTCCGAGAACGTCATCGAGGCGAGCTGGCAGGCCCTCGTGGACAGCATCGACTACAAACTGCTTCTGGAAGAGGAGAAAAGATGAAGCGCCTTCTGGATATACGGGATGCCACCAAGGAATTGAACATTCTCCGGGCCCTGGAAAGCTACGTGAGACCCTTCGAGCTTCTCGGTTCCTACAGGCTCATCGACGACGGCCACCGTCCGGAAGCTACGGTCAGCATAAGGGCGGACCACGGGCAGATGCACGAGGCGGCCACCGGCGTGGGCCCCGTCGATGCGCTGGCCAATGTGCTGAAGAAATCGCTGGTTTCCATCTTCCCCTTTATCAAGGCGGTAAAGCTCGTCGATTTCTCTTCAAGGGTCCATGATACGAAGGCGGGGACATCTTCGGCAGTCGAGGTGTCCATTATCTTTACCGACGGGACCGAAATATGGAGCGTAGCGGCAACGTCGGAAAACATCAACATGGCCTCATTTATGGCCCTCATCGACGGGTTCGAGTATGCCATACTGCTCCACCGGTCCGGTACGGCACGAGATATATAGTTCTCTGTCGAGCCGTCGCACTTCCGGGCGTTTGTATCCAGGCTCGTGTTTTTCTGAAATGGAAAACCGGTGAATTGGAAGCGGAATCCTGCCTTTCTGCAAGGCTTTTTGCGCGATTTCCGTTTATTGACAAGCTTCCGGGGGGGGATTATATTAGAGAAGTCTTTGGGAGATAAAAAACTCGGGAGGAGACCATGGCAAAAAAGGTAATCGGAATAGATCTTGGGACCACTTTTTCGGTGGTTGCCATAATGGAGGGCGGCGAGCCGAAAGTTATCATTAATGAGGAGGGCAGCCGGCTCACTCCGAGTGTAGTAGCGTTTACAAAGGAAGGAGAGGTCCTCGTGGGTCAGGTCGCGAGAAGGCAGGCCATTACCAACCCCGAGAACACGATTTTTTCCATAAAGAGGTTTATGGGTAGAAGGTACAGCGAGGTCCAGGAGGAGGGAAAGCGCATACCTTATAAGATAGTGTCCGACCAGAACGGCCTCGCAAGGGTCGAAGTGAGGGGAAAGGCATATACGCCGCAGGAAATATCGGCCTTCGTCCTTCAGAAATTGAAGAAATCCGCCGAAAACTATTTAGGGCAGACGGTCGAGGATGCGGTCATCACCGTTCCTGCGTATTTCAACGATTCCCAGAGGCAGGCGACGAAGGACGCCGGCAGGATAGCCGGCCTCAACGTCCTTCGCATCATCAACGAGCCGACCGCGTCCGCCCTTGCCTACGGTCTAGACAAGCAGAAGAACGAGACCATCGCGGTCTACGATTTCGGCGGAGGCACCTTCGACATCTCGATCCTGGAAGTGGGCGACAATGTGGTCGAGGTGAAATCGACGAACGGCGACACCCATCTGGGCGGCGACGATATAGACCAGAGGGTTATGGACTGGATCGTGGACGAGTTCAGGAAGGACCAGGGCATAGACCTTTCAAAGGACAAGATGGCCCTGCAGAGGCTCAAAGAGGGTGGCGAGCGGGCGAAAATAGAGCTCTCCACCACCCTGGAGACCGAGATCAACCTCCCCTTCATAACTGCCGACCAGACCGGGCCCAAGCACCTGAACATGAAGCTCACGAGGGCCAAGCTCGAACAGCTTGCAGACGACCTTTATGAGAGGACCATGGAGCCGTGCAGGAGGGCCTTGTCGGACGCTAAGATGACGCAGTCGGACGTGAACGAGGTAGTCCTCGTCGGAGGCTCCACCAGGATACCCAAGGTGCAGGACATGGTGAAGCAGTTCTTCGGCAAAGAGCCGCACAAGGGAGTGAACCCCGACGAGGTGGTAGCCCTCGGAGCGGCCGTGCAGGCGGGGGTACTGGCAGGCGAGGTGAAGGACGTGCTGCTCCTCGACGTGACGCCCCTGTCCCTCGGCATCGAGACCCTTGGCGGGGTCATGACGAAAATCATCGACAGGAACACGACCATTCCGACGCGGAAAAGCCAGGTCTTCACCACCGCCGAGGACAACCAGACCAGCGTCGAGATACACGTGCTCCAGGGGGAGCGTGAGCTGGCCAGGGACAACAGGACACTCGGCAGGTTCCATTTGATCGGCCTTCCCGCGGCGCCGAGGGGTATGCCGCAGATCGAAGTGACCTTCGATATCGATGCGAACGGCATCCTACACGTTTCGGCCAAAGACCTTGCCACGAGCAAGGAGCAGAAGATCACGATCACCGCGTCTACCGGCATGAGCGAGGCCGATATCCAGAAGATGGTCAAAGACGCCGAGATGCATGCGGAAGAGGACCGGAAGAAGAAGGAGGAGGTGGAGCTGCGCAACCAGCTCGACAACCTCATCTACGGGACGGAGAAAACGCTCAATGAGAGCAAGGATAAAATAGGCCCCGAAGACGCGCAATCGGTCCAGAGCGCGGTCGCTGCCGCCAGAGAAGCCCTGAAGAGCGGGGACCTAGACAGGATGAGGGCCGCCATGGATGAAGTGACGAAGGCTTCCCATAAGCTGGCGGAGGTCCTCTACAAGCAGACGGCCGGTGCCCAGCAGCAGGGCGGGCAGGCCGGGGCGGGGGCAGGCCGGGAAGAGGGCCGGGCCCAGTCAGGCGGCCGCGGCAACGACGATGTGGTGGACGTAGAATTTGAAGATGTAAAGAAGTAGGAGGTAAGTTAATGGTTATCGGCTTTAAGAACGATAAAACCGTCAAGGACAAGCTATTCATACCCGCGGAGGTCTCCGTGCTTCCTCTGCGGGGTACGGTGGCTTACCCCGACCTTATAGTGCCGCTTGTGGTAGGAAGGGAGCGGTCGATAAAACTGATCGACGAAGCCATGGGCAGAGACAGGCTCATGGCTATCCTTACCCAGAAGAACCCTGATATAGAAGAACCCGAGCAGGAAGACCTTTACACCATAGGCACCGTAGCGACCATCATGAAAATGGTGAAAATGGTGGACGGGAGCCAGAGGATAGTTGTCCAGGGGCTCGCCCGTTTCAAGCTTGTTGAGTTCACCCAGAGAGAGCCCCATTTCAGGGCACGCATCCTGCCGATTTTTGAAGAGTATCAGAAGGACATAGAAATAGACGCTATGTACATCAACCTGAAGAACCTTTACAAGAAAGCTGTGGAGATAGCGCCCTACCTGTCGTCGGAGCTCTCCCAGATAGCGACCAAGATAGAGAACCCTGGGAACCTCGCCGACCTCATCGCTTCGACGATCAACATCAGCGTCGCCGAGAGGCAGGAGGTTCTCGAGAAGATCGACCTGAAGGAAAGGCTCAAGAAGGTCACGATCATGCTCAACAGAGAGCTGGAAACTCTGGAGCTCTCCACTAAAATACAGTCTCACATCAAAGAGGGTATCGATAAGACCCAGAGGGATTACTACCTCAGGGAACAGTTGAAGGCCATCCAGAAAGAGCTGGGCGAGGCCGACGAGCGGTATACGGAGATAGACGAGCTTCGCAAAAAGATGGGAGAGGCGAAGATGCCCCCCGACGTGCAGAAGGTTACGGAAAAGGAACTCGACAGGCTGTCAAAGATGAGCACCATGTCGGCCGAGTACACGGTGGCGAGGACGTACCTGGACTGGCTCGTGGAACTCCCGTGGTCTTACTCGACGGATGACAACCTCAACATCATGGACGCGAGGAAGATCCTCAACGACGACCACTACGACCTGGAAAAAGTGAAGAAGAGGATCCTCGAATACCTGGCCGTCAGGAAGCTCAAGGCCGACATGAGGGGACCCATCCTGTGCTTCGTGGGGCCGCCCGGCGTTGGTAAGACCTCTTTGGGGAAATCTATCGCCCGGGCCCTGGGCAGGAAGTTCATGAGGATATCCCTGGGAGGCATCCGGGACGAGGCCGAGATCAGGGGTCATCGGAGAACCTATGTGGGCGCGCTGCCGGGCAGGGTTGTTCAGGGAATAAAGAAGGCAGGCTCGAACAACCCGGTCTTCATGTTTGACGAGGTCGACAAGATCGGCATGGACTTCAGGGGCGATCCATCGAGCGCGCTCCTCGAGGTTCTCGACCCGGAACAGAACTGGTCCTTCAGCGACCATTACCTGGAGGTGCCTTTCGACCTTTCCAAGGTCATGTTCATCGCTACGGCGAACCTCCTCGACCCGGTACCGCCTGCTCTGAAAGACAGGATGGAGGTTCTGGAACTGCCCGGCTATACGGAAGAGGAGAAGCTCATGATCTCGAAACAGTTCCTCATTCCGAAGCAGCTCGCGGAGCACGGTCTTTCAAGCGACCTGGTCGAGTTCGAGGAGGAGGCGGTCAAAATTATCATCCGCTCCTACACCCGGGAAGCGGGCGTGCGAAACCTGGAGCGCGAGATCGCGGCGGTCTGCAGGGCTGTCGCCCAGGAAGTAGCCGAAGGGAAGACCGAGAAGACGCGCGTCAAAGCGGACGATATCCACAAGTTCCTCGGACCTATAAAGCACTATTCGGAGGTGGCCGAAAGGACGAAGTATTCCGGCGTGGCAACGGGCCTTGCCTGGACGCCCACCGGCGGCGACATCATTTTCATCGAGGCGACTAAAATGAGAGGCAAGGGGAACCCTCCCCTTCTGACCGGACAGCTAGGCGACGTCATGAAGGAATCGGCGCAGGCCGCATGGAGCTACATAAGGAGCAAGGCGCAGGATTTCAATATATCCGACGAAATCTTCGAGAAGCAGGACGTGCATATCCACGTGCCGCAGGGCGCTATACCGAAGGACGGCCCTTCCGCGGGCATCACTATGCTCGTTGCCCTCGTTTCCCTGCTTACCGACCGACCCGTGAGGAACGATGTGGCTATGACGGGCGAGATTACGCTAAGGGGACTCGTGCTTCCCGTCGGGGGCATCAAGGAGAAGGTGCTGGCCGCCCGAAGGGCAGGCATCACGAACCTCATTCTGCCGAAGATGAACGAGAAAGACCTTGAGGAGGTGCCGGAAAGCATAAAGTCGAATATGCACTTCAAGTTCATCGAGCGGGTAGACGAGGCCATCGAGGCGTGCATGGGGCCCCCAAACCCGGCGGATTTCTGCGTGCTCCAGGAAAGTACCGGAACCGGCTCTCGTTCTACTGCCGGTCCTGCCTCATGACCGTATCGAGCACCGAGAGTAATTCCTCTATCTTGTAAGGCTTGGCGACGAATCCTGAGAAGCCGTGCTCTTTGAAGTCGAGGAGCACGGGGTCGCTGGAGTAGCCGCTCGAGATGATGGCCCTGACCCTCGGGTCAATGGTATGGAGCTCTTTGATCAGCTCCTTCCCTCCCATACCTTCGTTTACCGTAAGGTCTGCGATCACCACGTCGAAGGGGCAACCGCATCGAGCGGCCTCGCGGTAACGCTCGATCGCTTCAATACCCTCCCTGGCGAACTGGACCTCGTATCCGAGCTGGAGGAGCATCTCTACCATCACCTCCCGCACGCCCCGGTCGTCATCCATGAAGAGGAGCCTTCCCTTTACCATGGGCCCTTTCTCCCCTTCTCCCCCGTCCTTCGGCGCCGCTGGGACCGCCGCAACGGGCATCAAGCTTGCGGCGGGAACGTAGATATGGAAAGTAGTCCCTTGTCCAGGCTCGGATTCGGCCGTGATCGAGCCGCCGTGCTCTTTCACGATTGAGTAGCAAATGGATAGGCTTAGACCGGTGCCTCTCTCCTGGCCCATCTGTTTGCTCGTGAAATAGGGATCGAATATGCGCTCGAGGTCCCTGCTGTCTATCCCGGGCCCTTCGTCCCGCAGGTAGATGTGCACGTATTCCCCCTCTTTCAAGGCGAGAGAGTTGTCCGGCCCGAGGGTCACGGACCTTGCGCCCACTTCGAGGACGCCCCCGCCGCCCATCGCCTCTTCCGCGTTCTTGGCGATCCTCTCAAGCACCTGGCGAAACTGCCCCTCATCCACCTTGACTGCAGGCAGGTCTTCGCCGAAAGAGAAGGAAAGGCTCAGGCGCGATCCGCGCAGAGAAGACTGAACGCAGTCCATTATGAGGGGAGCAGGGGCCACAGGGCGCCGCAGGGGCTCGCCCTTGTGGGCGAAAGCGAGCAGCTTATAGGTGAGGTCCTTGCCCCTCATGCAGGCCTCTTCCGCCTCGGCGAGCCGGCCGGAAACCTTGTCCTTCCCACTGAGGAACATCTTTCCGAAAGAGATATTGCCGAGGATCACCGCAAGGAGGTTGTTGAAATCGTGGGCGATCCCGCCTGCGAGCACGCCCAGCGATTCAAGCTTGCGCGCCTTCAGAAGCTCTTCCTCCATCCGCTTCTCGAGGGTGATGTCCCGGAATACGATGATCGTCCCCAGGGTGTTGCCGGCCCTGTCATGGATGGGCGACCTCGTCTCCGCGATGATCCTGACGGTCCCGTCCCTCGCCGCAAGGACCTTCTGATGCAGGGGACCCCTTGCGCCTTTTTGACCCGCATGAAGCGCCTCTTCGAGCGCGTCCCGGCTGTGCGGCGCTTCGATCACCGGCCTGAAGACGGCAGACAGCCGCTGCCCCGCAGCCTGGTCCTGGCTCCACCCGGTCAGTTCCTCCGCCGCATCGTTCATGAGGACAATCCTCCCTTCCCCGTCGGCAGCGATGACACCGTCGCCGATGGAGCGTAAGGTGACGGTGAGTCTCTCTTTCTCGTCGGCGAGGGCCTCCTCCGTCCTCTCGCGCTCCGCTATCTCTCTCAGAAGCTCCTTGTTGGCCTCCCTCAGCCTCGCCTCGCTCTCCTGGAGGAGCTCTTTCGAGACCGTCGTCTCGGCGAGCCGGTTCACCATCGTGTTGAAGTCTTCGATTAAAGTGGCCACCTCCCCCGATCCGCACGGCTTCGCAGGCGTCGCGAGATCGCCCCTCTTGACCCTTGCGGTTGCCTCCCTCAGCCGCGTCACGGCCCGCGAAAGATAGATCCCCATGACCGAGGCTATTACGGAAACGGTGAGTATGCCGAGTCCCATCCAGATGAGACCGACCTGTTTGAACGCTTCGATCACGCTCTTGCAGGCCCGCAGCAGGAACTGCTCCGTCTCTCTGTGCTCCGCCTCCGTCTGCTTTATGGGGTTTAGAAAATCGTCCTCGTTCACCGTGGCCGCTACGGAGAGCCGGGCTTGGTCTGCCGTCGCACTGCGCAGGGGGATGATATATATGAACCTTTTCATGATGTTCCCGTCCCCAGCCCTAAGGCGGTAGTAGCCGGAGGCCGGGCCTGTTTCCTTCAGGCTCCTCTCCATAATTGCCTCCAGCTCGGGAAGATTGCGGAAGCCCTCCGAGAGCCTTTTGTTCTCTGCCCGCAAGTCGCGATGGAAGCGGACCATCCCGCTGCCCGGCTCGAACACGAAAGTGTGGCCCGTCATGCCTATCGTTTGAACCGCCACCTCCCTGAACTTGGCGTCATGCTGGAGGTCGGACAGGGTCATCCACGGAACGGACTGAATGACCGTGTCCAGTTGCTCGGCTATGTCGCGCACCTTGCCGTAGACGGACGCCTCGCCTATCTTCCGCAGCATTGCCGCGCTCCGCGAGATGTCCTGTTCGTACCCCTTCTCGATGGTCCTCACGATTTCCCTTTCCATCCGATTTCCATAAATATCGATGAGGACGGCGAAAATGACGACCGGCACGAGGCCCGCGACGAGGGTTACAAGAAAAAGGCGGGAGCTGAATTTCTTTGGCAGCAACCTTGACACGATCATGGCTCTTCCACGTTGACCGAAAGCACCGCGCAATCGAGAGCTTGCCAGTAGTAATACCATACTTGAAAGGCCATGTGAAAGATAATTTCTTCGGCCCTCAGCCTCTATGTTCTTGACCGCTTCGCCCGAATGGATGTAAAACTTAAATAACAATGTTTTAACCACCTTACGATCCGGAGGACGGGCCGGGGGGCAAATTCGGGGATGAGTATGGAGGATCGCAGCAGGTCGAGGGCGGAGCTCATCGAGGAGTTAATCCGGCTGCGCCGGAAAGTCGCGAGCCTGGAGCGCAAGGCCGGCCCTCGCGCGAAGGACGCACGGGGGACGGAAGCCGCTTTGAGCGAGTGCCGCAGTAAGCTCGAGGCCTTGCTGGAGCAGCCTATGGTGGGCGTTTACCTCGTTCGCGAAGGTTTTTTCGCATACGTGAACTGCCAGCTTGCCTGCATATTCGGCTATGAGCCGGAAGAGCTGACGGGCGCCAGGAGACCGGCCGGCCTTGCCTGTCCCGAAGATCGCCCCATCATAGAAGAAAATCTTGAGAAACTGATCTCCGGAAGGGCGGCCTACGTGCAGCACGAGTTTCAGGGCATCAGAAAGGACGGGCAGACCGTTTATGCCGAGGTCTACTGTCAAATGGCCAGGGACGAAGGGACGGACGCCGTCCTGGGGATAGTCATCGACAGGAGCGATCAGAAAAAGCTGGGAGAGCAGCTCGTCCGGGCTGAAAGGATAAAAGCCATAGGCGCCCTGGCGGGAGGGATCGCCCACGATTTCAACAACCTGCTCATGGGCATCCAGGGCCACGCCTCCCTGCTCCTGCACCGTCTGGCACCTGCAGACCTCGCATACGACAAGCTGAAGGGTATCGAGGACCTCGTGCATAGCGGCGCCGATCTGACGAGGAAGCTTTTAGGTTTCGCGAGCGGCGCGAAATACGAGATCAGTCCTGCCGACCTGAACCCGATAATCGGGAAAACCTCGGAACTGTTCGGCCGGACCAGGAAAGAGATCGCAGTCAAGTGCCGCCTTCAGGAGGACCTGTGCTTCGTGGACGCGAACAGCGGGCAGATAGAGCAGATGCTTCTAAACCTCTACGTGAACGCCTGGCAGGCCATGCCGAAGGGAGGGACGCTCTTTCTCGCCACTGAAAACGTCTTGCTCGACAGGAGGTTCGTTCAGCCTTACTCTCTCAGACCCGGAAAATATGCAAAGGTCTCCGTCGCCGACACGGGCGAGGGCATGGATGAGAAGACAAAAGAGAGGATCTTCGAGCCCTTCTTCACAACGAGAAAGGCGGCGAAGGGCACCGGCTTGGGCCTTGCGTCCGTTTACAACATAGTCAAAGGGCACGGGGGCATCGTTACCGTTTCCAGCGCAAAGGGAAGGGGGACGACCTTCGACATCTATCTGCCCGCGTCCAAGAGGGCGGCCGACAAGGTAAGCTCTCCGCCCCCTGAGTCGCATCAGGTTGAAAATGGCGCCGAGACCATCCTGCTCGTGGACGACGAGGAGGCAGTCATCACTGTCAGCAAAGACATGCTGGAAGCGCTGGGGTACTCGGTGCTCGTGGCCGGGAGCGGCCAGGAGGCAGTCGAAGTCTTCGAGAAGAGCCACCACGCAATCGACCTGGTGATCCTCGACGTAGTGATGCCCGATATGGGGGGCGAGGAGACGCTGGCCCGCCTTAGGGCCATCGAGCCCGAAGTCGTCGTCATCCTCTCCTCCGGGTACAACCTTGACGGGCGGGTGACGCGCATAATGCGGCAGGGGTGCAAGGCCTTCATACAGAAGCCTTTTACCATAAACGTGCTGTCGCAAAAACTGCGCGAAGCCCTTGACTCGTAAGAGTGGAAAATGTGAGCGGCAGATGCTGCGCTGTCCGCCGGCGAAAAAACCATCGAAGGAAATGCTCCTGTAAAGAGACGTGCGGGCAGTTAACCTATACAAGGAGGTTTTTATGAAGAAACCCATCGTGTCGGCAGGACGGGCGCCGGGCTACGGCAGCGATGTAACGCTCGAGGTGGCCAAAAGGGTCACGGCTGCGGCCGAAGCCGAGGCAATAAAGAACAATTGGACGGTTGTGATCTCAGTCGTAGATACCCGCGGGCTCCTGGTCATGCTGGAGCGGATGGATAACACGCAGACGGCAAGCGTCAAGGTGGCGATTGAAAAAGCCCGCACGGCGGCCATGTTCAAGCGGCCGAGCAAGGCCTTTGAGGACATGGTGGCAGGCGGCCGTTTGGCTGTGCTGCGGATGCCGGGTGTCACCCCCATAGAGGGAGGCTTACCGCTCTTTTCGGGCGGCAAAATTACCGGCGCCATCGGTGTGAGCGGCATGTCATCTCAGCAGGACTCGCAGGTCGCGCAAGTCGGGGCCGATGCCGCCGGAAAGTGAGACCCTCGGGTCAAAGGCGGGAGTGTGCTGTTACGGGTGGTCCCGCCGCGGCGGGCTTTCGCTCTGAAGGCGGCCGCAGCCTTTGACGGCAGCGCCCTTTCTGCGCTATATTCTATAGGCGAAAACAGGGAAACTATGGAGATACTCAACGGTTTCGACCCTTCAGGGCTGGAGCGGGCCGTCCGGCTGCTCGCCGCGGGCGGGGTCGTCGCCTTCCCGACGGAGACGGTATACGGTCTGGGGGCGGACGCCTTTAACCCGGAGGGGGTTGCAAAGATATTCGAGCTGAAGGGGCGGCCGCGCTTCGATCCGCTCATAGTCCACGTGGCCGGGTACGAATCGGTGGAGATCATCGCCGCTTCGGTCCCCCGGAAGGCAAGGCGCTTGATGGAGCGCTTCTGGCCCGGGCCTTTGACGGTCATACTCGAGAAAAAGCGGATCGTGCCCGATATAGTGACCGCCGGTCTCCAAACCGTCGCGGTCAGGATGCCCGGCCATCCCGTGGCCCTCGATCTGATACGCAGGCTTGGGCGGCCCGTCGCTGCCCCGAGCGCCAATCCCTTCGGGTACATGAGCACCACCACGGCCCGCGACGTGGCGCGCCTGTTCGACCGTGGGCTGCCCCTCATCCTCGACGGCGGGCCTGCGAGCTACGGGATCGAATCGACCATCGTCTCCTTTGCCGGCGGCAAGGTCCGCCTCCACCGCCACGGCTCGGTCAGCGCCGAGGAGTTGGCCTCAACCGTGGGAGACGTCATTGAGAAGGAGCAGGGCGGCTCGTGCGAAGCACCCGGCGAAATGCCCTATCACTACGCTCCCCACAAGCCCCTCCGGGTTATCAGGTCCCTTTCCGAGATAGAAGTCGAGAATTCCGCCTTTCTCGCCTTCAGGAAGCCGGGAAACGGGGTAGCTGCGAGGCACGTGAGGGTGCTTTCCGAAAAGGGCGACTTGAGGGAAGCAGCGGCGCGCTTCTTCTCTACCCTCATAGAGCTCGACAGGACGTCATCGGAGATCATCTACGCCGAGGCCATGCCCGAAAAAGGCCTCGGAAAAGCCATGATGGAGCGGCTGAGAAAGGCTGCAAGGAAAACCGCCTGCACGGCCGTTGTAAACCTGCCGGATAAGTGATAGGATAGGCTTTCGGCCGCGGGCCGGACCGGGATATTCAACTTTCCCGATAGGACCTGAAAATGCTGGGAGTCCTGGGAGTTTTTTTGTTGCCTAGTGTGAAGGCATTTTAAAGAAAGGAGCAGCCATATCGACTACTTGACACCTTTTTCCTACAACTTTTTCACAGGTTTTCCACAAAAAATGTGGAAAGCGGCCCCGAGGGCGGCTCTCCTCTTCGCCGTCTGCTGCACCGCCTTTCTCGTGGCATGCTCGGGGACAAAAGGCGCGCGCCCGCCCTCCGGGACATCGTCCCCCTTTGACAACGCCCTTGTCTCGAAGGGGCAGGAGGATGTGCGGAAGAAGCTGGGGGATCCGACGGTAGTGAGCAGGACGATGGAAGACCATATCCTGTGGGTTTACACGCCAAAATTCAAGATCATACCCAACGACAAGGGCACCTTGTACGTGGAGTTCGAGAACGGAAAGGTGATAAAGATATTCCAAAAGAAATAGGAGAAGCAATGCTGTGTGAAAAGTGCGCCCGGGAAGTAGACCTCGTCATCTGCGGCGGGTGTGGGAGAAGCGTCGAGCTCCTCGGGCCTTTTTGCTACCAATGCGGCCGCAAGATCGGCAAAGAGGCCGCGCAGGAAGCGCGTACCGGTGAAAGCGATCAGGAGATTGACCTCTCGGGCCGGATTCTCTGCAGGGACGGAACCTGCATCGGCGTTATCGGCGAGCAGGGGACCTGCAAAATTTGCGGAAAACCCTACGCACCGGAATCATAGACTGCGATTCACCTGCTGCCGGTCCTGCTCCACCCTTTCCGCGGGGCGCTTGGAACCAAGCCCCGTCCGGGAAGGAATTTTTCGGGTGCTGCATTGAAATCTCAAAACCGAGGCAAACATGGGTTTTTTTGAAAAAATAAGAAGCGGCCTGACCAAGACGAGGGCCCAGATACAGACACAGTTCCAGTGGATGGTGAAAGGCAAGAGCCTCGATGAGTCTGCCTTCGACGAGACCGAGGAAGCGTTGATACTGGCCGATGCGGGCGTGGAGGCAGCGGAGGCGCTGGTCGGCGCCCTGAAGCGGAGATGGAAGACAGGCCGGATACAAACGGAAGACGACCTGAAACGGGCCCTGGCCGAAGAGATAGAGGAGCTCCTCCTCCCGGTCGAGAAACCCCTGGATACAAGAGGTGCCTCACCCTTCGTAGTGCTCACCCTGGGCGTCAACGGAGTAGGCAAGACGACGACGATAGCCAAGCTTGCCGGTATATTCCTCGGCGAGGGAAAAAGAGTGCTCCTCGGGGCCTGCGACACCTTCAGGGCCGCGGCCATCGAGCAGCTCGAGGTATGGGGAGGGAGGCTCGGAGTCGAGACCATAAAGCACAAGTCGGACGCCGACCCGGCGGCCGTCGCCTACGACGCCACCAAGGCCGCCCGAGCCAGGGGCGTGGACGTTCTCATACTCGATACTGCGGGGCGCCTTCACACGAAGGTCAACCTCATGGAAGAGATGAGGAAGATAAAGAGGGTCGTCGGAAGGGAGCTTCCCGGCGCCCCCCACGAGACGCTTCTGGTCGTCGACGCTACGAACGGGCAGAACACCATAGCCCAGGCGGAAAAATTCAACCGGGACATCTCCGTCAGCGGCATCGTGATAACCAAGCTCGACGGCACCGCGAAGGGCGGCTTCCTACTCCCCATAGCGCAGAAGCTCAAAATACCGATACGGTATATAGGAGTGGGCGAAAAGATGGACGACCTGGTGCCCTTCAGCGCCAGGGAGTTTGCGGAAGGCATGGTAGGCGTGGAACCGAACAAGCAGGCCCACCTTCCCTGAGAAGGCCGGCGGAAGCGATTTGACTTTATTCCCGTTAAATAATACCATTAAGCGTATGGTTTCACGAACGGCGAAGCCTCCATGCCCAGGCCGGACTCTAAAGGTCCGCCCGTCGCGCCGCCCTTCCGCCCGAACCTGAGATGCAGCTTAGAATAGATCGAGAAGATATTATCCGGGCACTGAACGGGGCCAGGCGGGTCTTGCTCCGGAGCCTGCTCATAGCAGGCTGTTTAAGCGCGATCAGCTTCCTTTTCTCTAAAAAACTAATAATCTTCCTCACCCAGCACGTCCACGTGAAGCTTTATTACTTCAATCTCTCCGAGGTCTTCTTTGCATCCGTAGAGATGGCGATCTATACGGGCCTTTTCTTCTCCGTTCCGGCCGTCCTCTACCTCGTTTGGCGGGAATTCCGGGAAACCCTCAGGGGCAGGCTGCTCCACGGCTATCGCTACATAGTCTTTGCCGTCTTCCTCTTTTATGTCGGGAGCATCTTCTGCTACCTGGTCGTGCTGCCGTCCGGCATAGGCTTCCTTCTCAGCTACCAGGGAGGCGCCCTGAAGGCTATGATCTCGACGGACCGCTTCGTCCATTTTTGCATCACCATGGTATTTGCCTTCGGCGCGGCCTTCGAGGTGCCTATCATTCTCCTGGTGCTCGGCAAGCTCGGCGTAGTCACTTCCAAGGCCCTCTCGAGGACTAGGCGCTATGCGGTTCTGGTCATAGTGATCGCCGCGAGCGTTATCACGCCCACACCCGACATCTACAACATGTCCCTTCTCGCCGTGCCCCTCTACGGGCTTTACGAAATCGGCATACTCCTCATGCGCCTGGGGGAGAAAAGCAAGACCAAGCCCGCCTAAGCTGCAACATACCGGCACTGCAGCACGCAGGTAAAAGGCCGGGTTTGCCGTCTGACGACCGTCGGATTACGGAGGGCTGGACTCGCGCCTGTCTTCTCCTTCCCTGTTTTTCCGTCCCTTGTTTTTCTCGGCGGCTGGACTCGGCTGCCGCTAACGGAATAAAGCGAGCATTTGTCTTGGCGGCGGCAAGAGCGGGCTACACTGTACTCGTATTGCCCGGCATGTCAAGGCGTCGATGATATCATAAATGTAAAAGTTATGATTTGACCCATCGGACGGTGTCAACCCATGGAATAGTTTCTTCCTGTAAGGCACGGCTGAAGAGTGTGTCTTGCGATAGCACCTTTTTTGCGGCAATCGTGATATAATAATTCGTTCTTCCGGTGACCATCACCATCAACCTACGTTCAACCGCTTTCGCGTATTCCCGCTATAATGAGAGAGAAGGAGATATACTTGTATGACTCACAAAAAAATCGCGATGGAGCATGATAAGAGGATTGCTCTTGTGGCCCATGACAACAAAAAGCGTGATCTGGTTGAATGGACAAAATTCAACCGAGTGCTCTTGGCTCACCACAAGATATATGCAACAGGGACAACCGGCGAGATTTTGGAAAAAGAGCTTGGCTTTGAAATCACCAAACTTCAGAGTGGACCTCTGGGTGGAGATCAGCAAATCGGCGCCAAGATCGCCGGCGGTGAAATCGATTTTCTCATCTTTTTCTGGGATCCGCTCGAACCGCAGCCCCATGATCCAGATGTGAAGGCGCTCTTGCGCATGGCGGTCGTTTGGAACGTCCCCATTGCCTGCAATCGCTCTTCTGCAGATTTCATGATCTCCTCTCCCCTGATGGATGGCGATTACGATCGTCTTGTGCCGGATTACGATGCATATCGAAACCGGAGGATAGCCGTGGAAGAACAGGCGGGAGAAGGTGCAATCGAGTTTGTCGAGAAAGACGAGTTGTAAGAAACCATAGTGCAAGCGGCTAACCACCGGTTCGAGCAGATTTGGCCCTGCAGTGTGCTAAGATAGGCCGGTCCAGCCGGAGCATCACTACCCGATTTCGCGCCGTAATCCTGCATAGGGCTCTGCTTACTCATTTCTAGTCTTTGTAGGTGGCACCGTGGGTTTCATACAGAAGCGAGCTTACACGGAATACCACGATAAATGGTGAAAAAGGCCCTGCCGTGGCCATCAGGGTGTAATCCGCAAGTTTTGCCAGGGGCAGGCGCTGGAGGATGCCTTCCTGGAAGTGAGCGCATAGAGATTTCCCTTGCGGTCCTTATGTTCAGATGGTAATCATTAGCGCGATTCTGAACAGGCGCGAGTCCTGGCGAGGGGAGTAGCTCAATGCCGTTAGCAGCGCGGCGATTAACCCGGCCGCCCAGTCCGTCCGGCCGCTAAATCTGCTCTAACCGCGGAATGCGGAGCATGCCGCGCGCTTCGTCGGGCGAGGCAATCTCGCGGCCCAGCTCTTTCGCTATCCTCACGATCTTCGCCACTACCTGGGCGTTGCTATCGGCCAGCCTGTTCTTCTGTATATAAATGTTATCCTCAAAGCCCACGCGGACGTTCCCGCCCATGAGGATGGAGAGCGCAGTCGCGTCGTATTCGATGTTGCCGATCCCGAGGGTCGAGAAGATGGAGCCCGGCGGCAAAAGATCGACAAGGTGCATCAGGTGTCTCGGCGAATAGCGCGAGGCTTGGTTGTTCACGCGGTGCATGCCAAGGACGAAGCTCACGTAGTACGGCGGCGGCAGCACGCCCCTCGAGATCAGGTACTCCAGGTCGTCCATGTCGCTGTTGTTGTAGATCTCGACCTCCGCCTTGATCTCCTTCTCCATCAAATATCTCGCCGTCCGCTCGGCCCAGAGCCTGTCCCAGAGCATGTTGTAGACCTGGCCGTTCAGGATGATGTTGCTGGGCGACACCTCCAGGCTCGCCATCTCGGGCGGGGGCGTTGTAGTCGTAGTCCGCACGCCGTCATCTACGTCGCCTTCTTTCCTGCCGAGGAGGGCGGGGTTCGCAGGCGCCATGCTGTGCTCGATGATGATGTCGCACTTCTTCTCCCGGATCAGCCTATCCGCTTCCTGGAAAAACGCCGGGTCGTTCGTGGGCAGGCCGTTTGCGGCCCTTCCGTGTATGTGGACGATGGAAGCCCCTTCTTGCCAGCACTTATAGACCGCATCTGCGACCTCGGCGGGAGAGAAAGGCAGGGCTGGGTTTGCGTCTTTTCCGTGAAAGTTGCTTGTGGGAGCCACGGTCACAATGAGCTTGTTCGCCATTTGCCCTCCTTTGGTCTGCCTTCGGGGACATGCCGATCAATCAACGATACTAGAAGCGGCCGCCTTCGTCAATATCATTCCCTTGCACTGCGAAGCATGCTTCGATAATAATTATGACAAGAGAGCTGCGCGGGATGAAAGCGCATCGAAGGAGGCGGAACAATGGAGGGGAAACCGGGCACGAAGATCATCGATTTGAGCGTACCGCTCGTGCAGACCCAACCGGGCGCGATGCTCAAGGTGGACATCGAGTATGTGTCCCATGAGGAAAACGCCAGGGTGCACGGCGCATCCTTAGGCCTCACGCCCGACGACCTGCCGGATGGCAGGTTTGCCGCGGTCGAGAGCGTGATGCTGACGACGCACAGCGGCACGCACCTCGACGCGCCGTGGCACTTCGGCCCGACTTCCGGGGGCAAGCCCAGCCGCACAATCGACGCGATACCCCTCGAGTGGTGCTTCGGTGACGGCGTAGTCCTCGATTTCCGGCACAAGAAGGCGGGCGACGGGATAGGCGCCGCAGACGTCGAGCAGGCCCTTGCAAAGATCGGCTACAGCCTGAAGCCCTTGGATATCGTGCTATTCTTGACCGGCGCATCGAAACATTACGGCAGGCCCGAGTACGCGGACCTCCACCCAGGGGCGACACGCGAATCGACGCTCTGGCTCATCGACCGGGGCATCAAGGTGATGGGTATTGACGCGTGGGGATGGGACAGGCCGTTCGGGATGATGCTCGAGGAATTGAGACGCGGCGTTAAAGGCAGGGTGTGGGAGGCCCACTACGCGGGCAAGGAGAAGGAGTACTGCCATATCGAGAACCTAGCGAACCTGGAGATGATACCGAGGCCGTTCGGGTTTAAGGTGGCGGTTTTTCCGATCAAGATAGAGCGGGCGAGCGCGGGGTGGGTCCGCGCCGTGGCGATCATATAGGCGGCCGCGATCTTTTCGCGGCTTTTCCCTGTCTCTAGGGTCCAGGCGTCCTCATGTACCCGACTACGTACGCTCAGGGCGGCGGCCCCTCGATCACGGCAGCGACCCACTTCGCGCCCGCGTGCGCGGCTTGCTCGCGGGTACACCGTCGAAAATCTCTCCGACCGCCTATCGGGCATGAGGCTGATTTTTCATGCAGCATTTACCCGTCACGCACTCGCAGGCCTTTCCATCAGATGAGTGGGGAGGGGCTAAAGGGTGCGAAAGGATGGGCGGAATGGGGGAGAAAGGCCGAAACGGTTCGAGCGGTGACGAGGCCAGGCTTCCTTCCTGAAAGAGAGCCGCTGAATGTTTTTCTTGCAATACAACATTACTGGTGGCTATGATTAACGCATATGGCGGGAGCGGAGAAGGCGAGAGCGGACCGAAAACGTAGTCTGTCCCCTTTACCTTCCCGGAGGTCGGAGTCATTTACCAATTTACGGTCGTCCCCTCGCTGCCCAATTGTACGATTAAGAAACCGCTCCCAATGCAACTCCTCTTTCAAAATAAGTGCGTCAGGACTACTACGAAGTTTTGGGTAATTTATACGTTTTCCTCTTGACAACCTTGTTGCCCGGCCAGAGTACCTCGGCCTCCCCGACGATGCCGTCGTGCCGATTTTTCCCCCGCAAGTATGTCCTGGTCATTGTGGTAGGCGGAGATGCCAATCCCATGATGCAGGCCTGGAAGTTCTCACAGCCGACGACGGTCTCCGTGGATAAGTGGAGATAAGATTGAAGAAATCCTAAGTCGCTCGCCGAAAGAAATCAATGAGATATTCGGTGTTGGCGGCGAAACGCCATCAGAGTACCTGCAATATCCAGGGAAATGGTCTATCATTAAATACAATCGAAATGTTCCAAAGAATAGCGATTTCCTAGCGATTTGCAAGTTTAAGTGGTCATTTAATATCAAGCCCCGATTTGTTCCGTTTCCTCGGCTTTTTGAACGGATTCTCCACGCAGCCGGCTTACTTTTTCAGCTCGTTCCACTTATAATCGATAAGCTCCAGAAGCACGCCGTTCACGGCCTTCGGATGAATAAAGGCAAACTCGCAGTCCCGGAACGGCCGGGCGCCTCCGATGAAAGGATAGCCCTTGGGGGCGAGCTCGGTCATGGCCTCCCGCGTGTTCTGCACGTTGAGGCTGAGCAGCATCATGCCCTCGCCCTTCTTTTCGATCCACTTTGCCACGTCTCCGTCGGGTGTCGTCGATTCCATAAGCTCGAAACCGACGCCGCCTATCCAGTAGCGGGCTACCTTTATCTTTTCGGGCTCGTCAACGTACTCGTCATCCGCCTTTGATTTCCCCAGGATAGGCTCCCAGATCTTCTTCGCCTCGTCCAGGTTCTTGACGGCAATACATATGTGGTCGATCTTATTAACCTTCATCGGGCTCTCCCGTCTCGTGAAAACTCACTTCTTTGATTTCCCATACCGGCCTCCTTGGTTTTTCTGTAATTTACCCTTGTCAACCCCATCTGCGTTACTGAAATTGATAGCCATTTATGAGCTATGGATCGAACTCAAAGGGCGCTATCATTAACGCCAGCGAGAGACTCAAAGTGCGGTAGGGTGAGATAGGCCAGAGGGGGTCCCGTAGGACATATCGGAGAGGACCCCCGCCGCAGACTGTTACCTTCACTCGTAATGCTTCCTCACGAGTTTCGCTTTGTACTCGAACTTCGGGAGGCTATCCGGTGGAACGAGCTCGACCCGAGCTCTAAAGATAAGCTTCGCGCGGATCAACTCCTCGGCCTGCTTTTTCAACTGCGTGAGGTCGCCAGGCTCTTTACTATGCTCCACCTTGACGTGAATCGGTGGATCCCAGCCCGAAGGTGGCGGTTCATAAAGCTGAATTTCAATTGCGCCTGTGGTCCGAGGCACCATTGATGCAACCACGTCCCTAACTGCCGCCGGATAAACGTTTACCCCCTGGACGATGATCATATCATCTGTCCGGCCGAAAACGCGGATGCCGAAACCTGTGCGACCACACTCGCAATCGGTCTGTGTCACCTCCACGTGGTCCCGCGTTCTGAATCGTATGAGGGGGATGCATTCGCGGTCGAGTGAGGTATACACCAATTCTCCACGTGTCCCCACTTTGATCTCAAGGACCTCGTTCGTTTCGGGATTGATAATTTCCGGGTGGACTATACCCGACGCTGTGAAGTGCATGCCCCGCTTGAACCTGCATTCTGAAAAGATCTCGCCACACACGTCACCATTGCCCATCATTTCAAGGAAGAGGCAACCATAAGCCGCTTCCACCTCCTCCCGCACAGACGGGATCGCGGCGCCCGGCTCCCCTCCCGCAAGAATGAGCCGTATCCCCAAACTCCTCGGATTGATATTGCGTTTCTTTAATGAGTCGGCAAAGTGAAGAGGAAATGAGGACGTGGCAAGGAGCGTGTTTGCACCCACATGCTGGAATGCACCGATCAGCCGGTCAGTCGAGCCGACGCCGATGGGTACGCACGTCCCGATGTTCTCGATCGCATCAAGGTACGAAGCGGCAATAAGATAGGGGGCCACGACGAGGGGGACGATGCTGTCCGGTCGCATCCCGCCTGTCCAGAGAGCCCTGCTCGTTGCTTCGCGCCAGCTTTCGATGTCACGCAGGGTCAGACCTATGAAGGTTGGTCGTCCGGTCGTGCCGCTTGTTGAGTAGATCCTCTTGACTTGATTGAGGCTGCAGGCGATATGGTAGCCGAGCGGTGGTGCAGCCAGTTGGCTGTCACGCAGTTCCGTTTTAAGAGTAAAGGGAAGCTTCGAAAGGTCTTCAAGATGTTTCACGTCGCTCCGACCGACACCCGCCTCTTCGAACTTCTTCTGATAAAAAATGGAATTCTTCCACACATACTGCAACTGCGTCAGCAATTTTTCCTCGTGCAGTCGGTGAAGGCCTTCTGCCGAAAGCTTTTCTACCTGGGGATTCCAATATTCTACGTGGTCATTCATTCTATCACCTCTCCTCTTACTTCCGTGTCGCGCTTCAAGTTGAAGCCATTTTACCCGCTCTCCTCGCCCAGGTACATCCTCTGAACATCCCTGTTTTCAAGAAGCCTGGATGAATCATCATCAAGGACAACCTGTCCGTTCTGAAGCACATAGCCGCGATGAGCAACTTCAAGGGCCGATTTTACATTCTGCTCAATAAGCAGGATCGAGGTGCCTTCTTGATGCAACTTCTTTATGACCGCAAATATCTCTCGTACAATAAAGGGAGCAAGGCCCATAGACGGCTCATCGAGGAGCAACAAGGAAGGGTTCGACATGAGGGCTCTTCCTACAGCAAGCATCTGCTGCTCCCCACCCGACAGAGTCCCTCCGAGTTGCTTCCTCCGTTCTTTAAGTCTCGGGAATATCGAAAAAACTGACTCAAAGCGGGCGGTTAGCTCGGGGCGCCTGATTCTTCTCAAGTGGCAAGCGGCACCCAGAAGAAGATTGTCTTCCGTCGTGAGGTCGGTAAAGATCTCCCTCCCTTCAGGAACGAGCGAGATGCCCAGCCCCGCTAGAGTTTCTGTTTTCCTGTTCGTAATATCTTCGGTTCTAAACATCACGCTGCCTTCCCGCACTGGCAGAAGACCGGAGATTGCTTTGAGCAGGGTCGATTTGCCGGCGCCGTTCGCACCTACGATCGAAACGATCTCTCCTTCATGAACCGTAATAGAGACATCCCTTAAAGCGCGCATCTTTCCGTAGTAAACATTTATCTTGTTGAGTAAGAGTATCTCAGCCATGTCAACCCAAGTACGCCTGAATCACTCGTTCGTCCTTCTGAATTTCAGACGGGGTCCCTTCCGCTATTTTTACCCCGTAATTGAGAACGACAATCCTATCCGAAACGCCCATGACGAGGCCCATGTTGTGCTCGACAAGGATCACCGAGATAGCAAGGGTCCGGATCTTGTTGAGGATCTTTCCCAATCTCTTCGTTTCGAAATCGTTCAGCCCGGCCGCCGGTTCATCCAGGAGGAGCACCTTCGGATTGGAGGCGAGGGAACGGCCAATCTCTATCAGCCGTTGGTGTCCGTAGGGGAGGTTCGTCACCTTCGCGTCATGCGCGATGTCATCGAGTTCCATAAACTCCAGTATCTCCCGAGCCCGACCCTCCATCCATCTCTCCTCTTTGTTTGAGCCGGGAAGCCTCAACCCAGTCTGGAAGCATTCGCATCGCGTGACCGAATGAAATCCAACCATAATGTTTTCGATCATGTTGATGTTCGAAAAAAGCTGTGGGCTTTGGAACGTGCGGACAAGGCCAAGGCTGCAGATCTTGTGCGAGGGCAGGCGCGATATTTCCCTGCCGTTCAGAAGAATGCCGCCCGATGTGAGCGGGAAGATACCGCTGATGAGGTTGAAAATAGTTGTCTTCCCTGAACCGTTGGGCCCGATCAATCCTATCATCTCTCCTGATTGGAGGCTAATGGTAACCTCCTTCACCGCCGCCAAGCCGCCGAAGAACTTGGTCACATTTTTCAGTTCCAAGATCGCCATAGTCTGCCTATGTTTTCCCCTTTCCGTCTTTTTCTAAGAAACCTACTATTCCTTTTGGCATGAAGATGACGAAAAGGAGCAGGACAAGTCCATACAGAAGTAGGTGATAGGAGTATTCCGCGAAGACCGATTGCATCATCTGCGGAAGAAACCTCAGTCTTGCCGCATAACGTATGGCTTCGGAAAGCAGGACGAGCAGGGCAGTGCCGATGATACTGCCAAGCGGGCTCCCGAGACCGCCGATCACGACCATGCAAAGCAGGGTTATTGAGAAGAAGAAGGTGAAGGACTCCTCGCTTATGTACGTCGCGTAATGGGCGTAAAGACTGCCAGCAAGTCCGGCATAGACGGCGCTCAGTGTAAATATCTTCAACTTGTATTTCGCCGAACTGATGCCTATCACACCCGCAGCTGTTTCATTTTCGTGAACCGCATAAAGGGCCCTGCCCACACGGGAACGGACAAGATTCTGAGTGTAAACGAAGATGGCGACCACAAAGGCCCAGACGAGATAGAAGTATCTTAACTCGCTATCGATCTTGAACGGTCCGATGGATGGCCTGGGGATAGTTTCTGGATATCCGCCTGCCCCTCCTGTCAGACCCGTCCACTGGAGGACGATGATGCTGAAGATCACACCAAAACTGAGCGTAGCCATGGCCAGATAACTTCCCTTAAAGCGCACGGACGTGAAGCCGAGGAGATACCCCACGAAGCCAGAGACAAATCCTGCGCAAGGCAAGGCAAGCCAGAAAGGGACGCCCAGCTTCACGACAAGAATAGCAGATGTATAAGCGCCGATACCGTAAAACGTAGCCTGCCCGAGTGAAACCTGGCCCGTATTGCCGAGGAGAAGGTTGAGGCCGATCGATATGATGCTGAAGCAACCGATCATAATACCGATGTTTAAATGGTACCGGTTGCTATCGAGGAGCGGGAAGAGGGAAATGAGGAGAAAGAGAACCAGAGTGACCCAAAACTCTGTTTTCTTGATTTTCACGTCAGGACCTTCCCTGCCAGCCCGTGCCTGATGAAAAAAGCCCCGTCGGTTTCACGATGAGAAAAACGAGGAGCACAAACAGGGCAATGGCATCCCGGTAACCGGAAGAAATAAAGCCGGCGATGAGAAACTCTAGAACGCCGAAAACAATGCCACCGAGGACCACGCCTGTCGAACTTGAAAGACCGCCGACCACTGCAGCGACAAAGCCTTTAAGGGCCATCATCGTGCCAATAGCACCCCCTGCGTATGTAATAGGAGCCACCACAACTCCCGCCATTGCGCAAATGCCACCCGCGAGAGCAAAGGTCAGCGAAACCATGCGCACCGTGTTGATGCCCACCAGTTTTGCAGCAACACGATTATTGAGCGTTGCCTTGACGTACTTACCAATAAGGGAAAAATCAAAAAAAAGCCTGAGGACAATGACGGTTGCAATCGCGAGGCCGATTATCCAGAAGCTCTGTCTCTCAACGACAGCACCCGCAAGCGCGACGGTGTTGCCCGAGGTGAAAGGGGGAAAGACTATGTGTTCCTTCCCCCATATGACAGCCATAGAATTCTGCATGATGATGGAGACAGCGATAGAGCTGATAACGATGGACAGCTCCGAAAACTTGAGAACAGGACGGATTACCAGCCGTTCGTAAATGAGGCCGATAAAGCCCGCGATGATGACGGTGCCGAAAAACGCAGCGACGAGCGGCAGCTTGAGCACCGTCGTGAACGTGACTGCAAGCAGCCCACCCAGCACTACCTGTTCCCCCGTTGCGAAGTTGATTGCACCGGTGGACCGGAAAATGATGTGGAAACCGAGGGCGACTAATGAGTAAACGCTCCCAATAGTGATACCGCCAACGAGGAGCTGTATGATGTCTGTCAGAGACATAGAAATCCAACAAACGTTCGCATCAGTGCTTGATGGCCATCGGTTTTCCGTCCTTGATCTGGATAATCCGTATGTCCTTATAGCTCAGACCAGTGTGGTCGGCAGGACTCATGTTGTACGTTCCGACCGTGCCCGGGAAATTCTTGATGTTTTCAAGGGCATTCCTGATTTTCTCCGGGTCCTTGCTCTTTGACATCTCCAAAGCCCTCTTAAAAAGCAGCAAACCATCCCAGCCGAGTGCGGTGAAGTAGTTTGGATCTTTATTGTATTTTGCCCTGGTCGTGGCAAAGAGATCCTGCTCCTCGGGGAGAGGCGCACCGAAATTAAGGACCGCCGTCGCATAGCATCCATTAGCGGCATCGCCACCCAATTCAATGAACTTGGCGCTCAGGACACCGGTGCTCCCGATGAAGGGAAGTTTCATCCCGAGTTTCTTCATGTCTTTTGCAATTATGGATGGAACGTTTACCGTTCCCCATACAATCAGGCCATCAGCACCCAGGTTCTTGATTTTAAGGAGTGACGCCGTCACGTCGCGATCGGCTTGTTGATATTTCTCTACGACAACTACCTGGATCCCCATCTTCTTGAGGACCTTTTCCTGCGACTCCGCTCCGGTTGTACCATAGGCGTTCGTATCGTGAAAGATCGCGAGTTTCTTCAGTCCGAGCTCCTTGACTGCGAACTGCGCAATAGCCTCCGCATCGATATCATTGTCTGGCACGTTCTGGAACGTGTACCGCTTCGTCGGCTCGGTGCTTGGCTTCGGCGCTAGCTGGACCTGGGGGATTCTTGCCTCGTTGCAAATCCTGGACACGGCCATACTGCCTGCAGTGTTGGTCGCGCCGATGATCCCGATGACCTTGTCGTCGTAAATCATCTTCTTTGCTATGGTGAGTGCCTTGGAAGCTTCCCCTTCGTGGTCCTCAGTCAGGATGACTATCTTCTCTCCGTTGATGCCTCCCGCTTTGTTGATCTTCTCGACGAGCATCATGATGCCTTCCGTGTTGGACACGCCCATGCTCGAGTAAGGGCCGGTCGTCGTTGTGATGTTCCCTATTTTATACTCCCCCGAAGCCTGTCCTACGAGAAATGCGCTAGACACGAACAGGAATAACGAAACAAGAACCAGATACCTTCTCATAACTCCCCCTTTTTGTTCTTTAGCAAACAGTAACACATGCTTAAGGTGTGTGTAAGTCTTCTTTTCGCTCTTTCCAATAACGCAGCTACGATGATCCCCCCATATCTTTCCTGCATGCCTACCATCGCGCCATAAGCTCCTCAGGTATGTCCTGCGACTCGGCCTTATACACCTTACACAGCATGGTGCGCAGAGTTGATGTACCCTGAACCGGGTCGTATGGACCGTCCATAGAGCAAAGAAGATTAATATTGGAATGCCATACGCCATAAAGGGTGTCATTCTTCTCCGGATACCACCATCCTGGCTCACAGCTGACAACGCGCGGATCGATATCTCTGGTAACCCTGGCCCGATGAAGAACCCTGCCTCTGTGATTCTCGATCCACACCCATTCATCATTCTCCACACCTGTTGAAGCCGCTGTATCGGGATGGATGTCCATCTGCGGGAAGGGGTGCGCCTTTCTTGCCCACTTGGCCCATCGGTTACTCGAATGCATGAAGCCGCCGCCTCGCACCCGGGCTTCCATGAGGATAAGAGGATACTCATGAGCGAGGTCGGGAGTGGACAAAGGCGATTCGAGCGGTTCCCGGGGAGAGGGGAGTGGATCAAAACCAAACTGCTCGAGCGTCGTCGAATAGAATTCTACCTTACCTGTAGGTGTCTTGAATTTAAAGCCTTGTTTGTCGTAGACGCGGAAGGGCTTGGAGGGAAAACCAATCTTGTGGATCTTCTTTAGCTCCTCCCATGTTATGTTCATTCCTTTGAGACAGTAATCCAGAAACTCAGGGATTGTTTTCCACTGGATGAAATCGCCTCCTGTGCGGCTCACCTGCGGCTTAAGGCCCTTCTCGACCAGCTTCCAATATATGTCAAGGATCACCTGTTGCTCGTTCCGCGATTCTCCGAAGGGCTGAACAGTTGCGACGCGGGCTTCGATGAACGGTTGCCACAACCCGGCGATGAGAGGAATCTCTTCCCTTTCCAACCAGTGGGCTGCGGGCAGAACATAGTCCGCGAGGGCAGCAGTAGGCGTCATCATGTAGTTGAAGTGAATGCTGAGATCAAGGCCGGTGAGCGCCCGATAAACGGTTCTCGGATCGGGAAACTGAGTTAGGAGATTCGTGCCGTGGTTGATGAGCGCCCGTACGGGATAAGGCTTCTCCGTAATCATCGCCCTTATCGTCATCTCGTTGTGACACGCGGCGATCGGTGCGCGCTTCCCTGACCAGAGGGGAAACTCGTTGTAGCCGATCCGCTTCTGCTCGATCTCTTCGGGCAGTAAATGCTCCGGGTAGTTAGGTTTGAGGAATTCGTAAGCGGAGAGAAAACGCTGTGGCTTGCGTTCGCTCGACAAGAGGTTCCCCCCTTTTACATCGAGATTCCCTGTGAGGGCGACGAGGATTGCGTGTGTATGTGCCGTTGCCGTCGCTCCATAACCTTGCATGACGCCGATGCCGCTCACGAGGCTTGCGGGCTTGATGCCTGCGTAAAGACGCGCGACCTTCAGGATATCTCTTGGTTTCACCCAGGTCAACTCCTCAACCCTCTCTAGCGGGTACTCTTTTACCTGCTTCTTCAACTGGTCGAAGCCGTGAACCCATACCTTCACGAAATCTTTATCATACAGCTCCTCGTCTATGATCACTTTAATCAGCCCCATGCCGAGGATCGCATCGGAACCCGGTCTCACCTGCAGCCACACGTCCGCTTTTTTCGCAGCACTTATGCCTCTGGGATCCACGGTGATCAGTATTGCCCCGTTCCTTCGGGCCTCCTCAATCCAGCGCCATTGAGGGAGGTGAGTTTCGGCCGGGTTCTGCCCCCAAAGCAGGACGCACTTGCTCGCCTGTGTATCAGGGCCGTGACCGAATTGCGTGCAGATATCGCCGATAACAGCGAGGTCCATTACCCTTCCCGGCCCTTCGCAGTGTTCCATACTCTTCATGAGATTGGGACTCCCTAGTGCACGCATGAGCATGCAGCAAAGAGTGTAGTGCCAACCGTCGACCGAAGCGGCAAAAGAGAGCGAGCCATGTTTGTCAATCACCTTCAGCATCTTCTCGCTGATCTCATCGATAGCCTGATTCCACGAAATGCGCTCCCATTTCCCCTCTGCCCGAGCGCCCGCCCTTTTTAACGGGTACTTTAGACGATCGGGATGATAAAGCGTGCCCTGAACGACATTCCGACACTTCGCGCAGATATGGTCCCCCTCGGTGACCGGTGATTCAGGGTCACCCTGAATCTTGATGACCCGGCCATCCTTTACGTGGACCAGTACGCCGTCTCCCATGTAACATTCTTGGCAGATTGTCTTGAAAACTTTTACTTGTTCTTCCCCCATGGTCCTCTCCCGTTGAGTATATTCGTCTCCGATTGAGTAAATTGATGTGTCCCTAATTGTTCGGGATAAGAATCGTCGATTATGACAGTATTGGTATTCCCCCTGCTTGTGTATATAGCAAACTGCGGGGATTTACGTCAAGGGAAATGTGCACAAAAAGCAACTTTTGTTACAATGATTAATAGATAAACGACAGGGGTAGGGCGTTACCTGACAAATGGGTTTTCTGCATGTCTGGCTGAGTCATGATGTGTGGAACATCGTGTAATGTCCTGATAATGCGCCGTCATATGCCTGCTTGTTGCAAGATGGCCGTTGTCGGTCCGGTACTGGAGATACTCACAAATTGCTTGACAATAAGAACAGTTAATATAGTATATTGACCATTGGTAAGACCTTTAATCATGTTTGAGCCTCTCCAAAAGCAAAGAACATCAAGCCTGATCACCGATAAGATCAAGCATAGCATTTTCTCCGGGCAATACAAGCCCGGTGACAGGCTGCCATCCGAACGGGAGCTTGCACTGCAGATGAAAGTGGGAAGATCGGCAGTTAGAGAGGCGCTCAGGACATTAGAAACAAGCGGAATGGTACACATAAAACAGGGTGCGGACGGCGGAATTTTCGTCTGTCAGCCGAGCTCAAGCATGTTGACGCGCCCCCTGGCTGACCTTTTTCGTCTCAACTCCGTGACTCTTGAGAACCTGATAGAGGCTGGTCTTATTTTCGAGAAGAACGTGCTCGAGCTGGTGATGAGAGGCCACGGTCCGAATGATTATCAGCACCTCGAAGCGACGGTAAAGTCGGCTTTTCAAAAGTTGAGAAGAAGGGAGAGGATTGTCGAGGAAAACCTGTTGTTCCATACTGCCCTTGCAGGCATGTGCAAGAACCCGATAGTGACGAGCGTAATGAGCGCTCTCAATGTATTCATTGGTGCTTTCGTTAAGCCCCTTCATCCGCCTCTCTCTTACGAAAGGAAGATTCTTGAAGGTCACCGAGACATACTTGAAGAAATGAAACGGGGAGATCTTGCGAAAGCGAAAGATAGGTACGATTATCATGTCCTCTCCTTCGAGAAGGAATTGAAGAGATTGGCCCGAATTAGAAACGTGAATCTCGATGATACAATCCCGACCTTGAACCATAGCCCGGTTGCCGAGGGAGAATAGTTAGGTCCCCGATGGTTGCACGACAGATTTACACGGAGGGGTTATGAATGTAAGAAAGACAATCAATGATTTTGTGCACAATCCTTTATTACTGAAACCTGAAAGACCGCTGCCCCGTGAAGTCGCGATGATCGGAGCCGGCACTATAGGCCCGGACATCGGGTATTACCTGAAGAGAGCCCTTCCCGACATCAAGCTTTACCTCGTCGACGTTATAGAAAACCCGCTTAAAAAAGCGGAAAAACGACTTTCAGGGTACACCAGCAAGTGGCTGGAAAGAGGAAAGCTTAACGAAGAGATGGCAAATAGGATTCAGAAAAACATCATCTGCACGACCGATTACAACGCGATCAAGAACTGCGACCTCGTCATCGAGGCGGCCACCGAGAATATAGCCCTGAAGCAGAGGATCTTTGCCCAGATAGAAGACATAGTGGGTGAGAATACGATTATCACCTCCAACACCAGTTCGCTACCCGCTGACCGGATTTTTAACAAGATGAACAGGCCTGGACGGGCCACGGTAACCCACTTCTTTGCACCTGCCTGGCGCAGCCTTCCGGTGGAGATCATCACTTGGGACCGCGCGGATAAACATGTAATCGATTACCTGCTCTGGATGTTCACGGCGACCGGAAAGGTGCCTATCGTTACCGATAATGTCATGTGTTTCATGCTCGACAGGGTTTTTGACAACTGGTGCAACGAGGCTGCAAATCTTCTCTCCCGGGCAGCAGCGGCAGAAATTGACCACGTGGCCGAAGAATTCGTTGCTGCAGGCCCCTTCTTCGTCCTCAACATGGCAAACGGTAACCCAATCATCGTAGAGACTAACACACTTCAAATGGAAGAGGGGTCTGCTTATCGGCCCGCTTCCATTCTCTCCTCGGTGAGGGAATGGAATACGAAAAGACCTGGGACGGCTATGGACGTGCCTGCTGCAAAGGCAGGGGTTATAAGAGACATCCTTCTCGGCATTGTCTTTTCGCAGTCCTTCGACATCGTTGATCGAGGAATCGGGACGCCTGCGGACCTCAACTTCGGGTGTCAGGTCGCCCTCGGTTTTAAGAAAGGGCCCATGGATTTCATGCGCATGCTCGGCGAGAATGATGTCGCCCGGATAATGAAGGAATTTCATGCGGAAAGACCGGGCTTCCCCTTTCCTAAAAGGACCTTGGCTGAGTACCAGAATTTTAGGCGCTACATACTCGTGGATGACATGGACGGGGTCAAGGTGCTGACCATACGTCGGCCCCAAGCCATGAACGCCACGAGTGACGATGTGAACAACGAGATCCTCGAGGTCCTGCAAACCTACGAGAACGACGCTACGGTAAAAGGGTTTATTCTCACCGGCTACGGTACTACAGCTTTCTCGGCGGGAGCGGATATCGGGAGGTTTCCCCAGATGTTGGGTGATAGGGGAGCATCCGTGCAATACGCGAAGGAATGCGCTAACGTGCAGCGCTTCATGGATAGTATGAGCAAGCCCATTGTTGCCGCGGTGAACGGCATTGCCTTCGGCGGAGGCCTGGAGATGGCCATCCGCTGCCACAGCATAGTGGCGATGAAGAACGCACGATTTCAGTTCCCGGAGATCACTCTCGGCATCTCTCCCGGCATAGGCGGCGCTGTTGTTCCATACAGAAAGTGGCCTGCCGGCGGCGCGACGTTCCACGAAATGCTTTGTCTCGCAAGAACGGTCGACGCGAAGGAAGCCGCGGCCATTGGTATGGTCTCCAAAGTCGTCGACGACTACTACGATATGATACAGGAGGCCCTCAAAGAAGTGGACCGACTTCAGGGGAAGGTGACACCGATGCCCGACGGCAAAGTGAATATTCCACCTATAGTGCTGCCCGATCAACCTATGAGCGATAAGCTGCCCTTAAGCCGAGAGGCGGTTGCCATAGTGGCAAAGACCATCGAGAAAGGGGCGGCGGTCGTCACGTTCGCTGAGGCCCTCGAGGTTGGTTATAATGGCTTCGGCGAGACCGCGTGTACCGACGCAGCCAAGGAAGGGATCAGCGCGTTTCTCGAAAAAAGACGGCCAGAATACACCAAGTAGCCAAGAGGGACGAGATCAGAATGGCACGCGAACAAGGTCTTCCAGGTTCTTGACAGCAGCGAAGTTCCCACCATAGTAAGTAATAACTCCAATCCCCGGAAAAAAAGGGGACAGGCTACGTTTTGAGCTCGTGCTCGCCTTCCCCACCATGGGTACAGCTATAATTTTGTCAGCTATCACAAAGACACAAGTCCGATAAGGAGTGCGTATATATTTCTGGTTTATGAGGGTCCTGGCGTACTTCCTGACCCCGACAGGGCCTCAGCAACTTGGTTGCCACATTACACGCGGCATTCGGTAAAAATCAATAAACATTGAAAATCACAATTGGCAGGTGTTGTCCGCAGCACCAATTCAACTTGTTCTTAGCCGCTTCAGGCTGACTCTTTGCCGCTTATAGCAATGCTTTAAGATATAGCCTTTGCCGCCGCCAAGACAAATGCTCGCTTTATTCCGTTAGCGGCGGCCGTGGCCGGACGAGCGCCTGGAAGCGGATCGTGATGGGCGGATGCATTGTGAGCCTTGCCGGCCGGAGATCGTACATGCGTACATCGGAGGCCACAAGGCGAGCAGGGCGCCAATGGTGCGGGGTACCCGCCGTCCACAGGCGGGTCGCAACGCGATACCTTTCAGGCGCTCGTCCAGCCGCCGAGAAAAACAAGGGACCGAAAAACAAGGAAGGAGAAGACAGGCGGACGTCCAGCCGCCCCAGAGACCCGCCGCTTCCCCGGCTTGACCGTTCGGGACAAATCTGTATAGAATTGACCGAGTGGAAGAAACCATCTCAAGGTTGGGTTACATCGGCGTAGTCATCGGCACGTTCCTTGAAGGCGAGACCACCATATTACTGGCAGCTATATTCGCAAAGCTCGGCTACCTGAAGCTGCGGCACGTGATGTTCTGGTCTTTCATCGGCACCTTCGGAGGGGATTGCTCCTTTTTCTTCCTGGGCAAGTTCTTCGGAAGGTCGCTCATCGAACGGTGCGAGTTCCTCCGCAACAAGGCGGACACCTCCCAAAGGATTATCCGCCAGTACGGCCACCTGATCCTCTTTATCATGAGGTTCCTGGCGGGTTTCCGGTCGATCATCCTCCTTCTTCTCGGATGCGCGAACCTGAGGGCGGACCGGTTCTTCCTAATCGACGCGGCATCGTCGGCGGTCTGGTCGGTTCTGATATCAATGCTCGGCTACAGCTTTGCCAACGTGGTCTATATTTTTGTAAGCGATACCAAGGGTTACGAGAAAATCATCATCCCTCTCGCAGTAATCGCCGCAGTGGCTATAATAATCTTTTACCGGCACGTGATAAGAGAAAAAGAAGAGGAGCAACTGAATGGAGATTGACCCCAAGTTCCGCCGCGAGCTGACGAAAAGGTTCGAGCTGGAATCGATGAGACGGGAGGCCGAGGTAACGGAAAACTGGAGAAAAGACCTGGAGGCCGTTTACAGGAAAAGGCACGAGAGCATGGCCTCCCTTCTCATCGAGATCAAGGCGCTCCTGGACCGTATGCAAAACAGGGTGAGGACGCTAACAGAGATCGTCAAGGAGGAGGGGCGCAAATGAGATATACCCTTTTAGCTTCGGCCATACTGATCCTGGCCGCCTCCAGCCTTGCCGCTCAACCTCCCGCGCCCCACAAGAAACCCTTCTACCAGGAGAAAAAGGTCACAGACCTTGAAAAGGAGCTGGACAGTCTGAAAAGAGAGGTGGCCTTCCTGAGAATGGCGCCCCTTCCCGAGCGGCTGACTCTCTGTGACAGGACCATACCCCTTGCGAACACCGACGTGAGAGAGTCCTTCGAGCGGGAGTTCTACCAGTTTCTCGAGAACAGGGGGCTCCTGACTATACTCGTGAAGCGCTACGGCAAGTTCCTCAAGGTCGTTTCGGAGGAGATAGACCGGGCGGCCATGCCGCCCGACCTTATCTATCTTGCCCTCGCGGAAAGCTACCTCAACCCCAGGGCCGTTTCGAAAGCCAATGCGGGCGGGTTGTGGCAGTTCATAAAGGATACGGGCAAGAAGGAGGGCCTTTTCATAAGCGATTCCATCGATGAGCGGTACAGCGTCACGAGGTCGACCAAGTCCGCCCTAGGATACCTGAACAAGCTGCACAACGAGTTCGGCGACTGGCTCGTGGCGATGGCCGCCTACAATGCGGGCGAGGTAAGGGTGAGGGAAGCCATACAGAACCAGAACACACGGGACTTTTTCGAGATGTTCCTGCCCGAAGAGACCGAGAGGTACGTGTATCGCATAGCCGCCCTGAAGGAGATCCTGGCCAACCCCGCCAAGTACGGCCTGCCTATCGAGAAAGGGGATTATTACAAGCCTTACGCGGTGGTCGAGGTCACAATCGACGTTGAGAAAGAGACCCATACTGCATTACTGGCAGCAGCCATGGATCTGCCCTATAAGACATTCCGCCAATACAACCTGCACATCCGCAGGTACAGGCTCCCCAGGGGAGTGTACCGCCTCTATATACCCGTTGAGAAGAAAGAGACCTTCCTGAAGCGCCTGGGCACGTGCCCGGGGGTCACCCTCGGGAAAGACTCGCCCTAGGCTGCGCCGGCCGAATGAGTTGTTCGCCATAGTGAACACGGTTCTTTTTGACCATGCTCTTTTTCACAAAATTCTCCTTGACAGGACAGCGGTATTTAAGTATATTTCAGAGTGGGTTAACGTTCATGGTAGTGAAAGGGCCGAAATACCTTCACGCCGGGCAAAGGACTCCGGTCATCATGGAGAACGGCTTCCGCTTTCCGGCGATGGAAAGAATCGGCCCTACGAAAAGTTTTGAGTCAACTGCAATGTATGCGGTATAATTGAGGGGGCAGCCGTGTCAAAAACCATAATTGTATGTCCCTTCTCGAAGGCGGCGTGCAGGGAATGCGCCATTTACAGAGGTCGCCATGTCGAGTTATGCGCAGCTTCCCGGCGGCCGGCGAACGGGACGAACGTGGAGAGGCCAAGGGTTAAGAGCAGTGCCGTGTTCACCTGCTGGGATTTCCCGGACATCGGGGAGAGCCCCGGCAGGATGGTGAACATCGAAGACTTCATTGAAAGGAGAGGCATATGATAAGTGATTTTACTTACCTCAGACCCGGCAGCGCCAAAGAGGCGCTCCAGATGCTGTCGAAGCACCAGGAAGACGGCAAGATTATCTGCGGCGGCCAATCGCTCCTCATAATCATGCGCCAGGGGCTTGTGACACCGGAATACATGATCGACATCAAGAGGCTCGACGAGCTGAGCTACATCAGGTTCGACCAGAAGAAAGGCCTCAGGATCGGCGCCACGACCACGCACCGCGCCATCGAGAAATCAGCGCTGATAAAGGATAAGTACCCCGTCCTCGTCGAGATGGAAGAGAAGCTCGCTTCCATCCAGGTACGCAACTGGGGAACGATCGGCGGAAACCTCGCCCATGCCGACGCGGCAGGGGACCCGGCCCCGGTGCTCACCGCGATGGGCGGGTCCGTTAAGGTCGCTTCGGCGTCGGGAGAGCGCGTCATCCCCCTCGACGAGTTCTACACCGACCTGTTCGAGACTGCAATGAACCACGACGAGATGATCGTCGAGGTTATGGTGCCGCCCCGCCCTCCGAAATCGGGGACGAAATACCAGAAGTTCAACCTCCTCGACTCGGACCAGGGAATCGTGGCAGTGGCTGCCACCATCACCCTTAACGGCCGTACATGCAAAGACGCGCGCATCGTCCTCGGGAACGCCGCCACGATCACCATGAGGGCAAAAGAGGCGGAGAAGGTCCTGATCGGCGCGGCATTGAGCGATGCGGTCTTCGAAAAAGCCGGAGAAGCGGCAGCGGCAGAGTGCCAGCCCGTGGCCGATATCCACGCTTCCGAAGAATACCGGCGTCATCTCATAAAAATCCTTGCCAAGAGAATGGCAAAAGCAGCCTGGGAACAGGCGAAGATTTCAGGCTGACAAGGAGGGTGCCATGGAAAGACAGTTGATACGTCTCAACGTTAACAATCAGGACTATGAGATCTACATAAACCCGAAGACCCTTCTCGTAGAGGCCATCAGGGACCATATAGGGCTTACCGGCACGAAGAGGGGCTGCGACACCGTCTCGTGCGGCGTCTGCACGGTCATAGTCGACAACATGGCCGTCAAGGGCTGCTCGGTGCTCGCGGTCCAGACGGAAGGGAAGAAAATACTCACGGTAGAAGGCCTGGAAGTGGACGGCAAGCTTCAGCCTATCCAGAAGGCGTTCCTCGACGAGGGCGCCTTTCAGTGCGGCTTCTGCACGTCGGGGATGCTCATGTCCGCTACTGCATTTCTGAAGGAAAGCAAAAAACCGACAGAGAAACAAATCAGGGACGGTATTGAGGGAAATATCTGCCGTTGTACCGGCTACAATAGCATCGTTCGCGCCATCGATGCAGTTGCGAAGGGCAAATATACGGAGGACAAATAATGAACAAGTATACCGTAATCAATCCGCATGAACCGTTCAGGGTACTCAATACCCACGTCCACAACGTCGATGGCTGGGCGAAGGTGACCGGCCGGGCCACCTACACCTTTGACGTTAAGCTGCCCGGCATGCTCTACGGCAAGATACTGAGGAGCCCCCACCCGCACGCAAAAATCAAAAACATCGACTTCAGCAAGGCCATGGAGCTCGACGGGGTCAAGGCCGTAGTAACCGGCAAGGACACCCTCGGCGTAAAGCAGGGCATCTGGCGGCGCTACAAGGACCTCTGCGATGAGGCCATACTGCCCGTCGACAAGGTGCGCTACATCGGCGAGCCGGTCGCGGCCGTCGCGGCCGTGACGGAAGAGATCGCCGAAAGGGCCATAGACCTCATCGAAGTGGACTACGAGGTTCTCCCCGCTGTTTTCGAGCCTCTCGACGCAATAAAGAAGGATGCGCCGGAGATCCATGAGGGCTTCGAGCGGAACATCAACGTTACGCGCCATATCGAGTGGGGAGACGTGGACGAGGGCTTCGAGGAAGCCGACTACATCAGGGAAGACTGGTTCCGCTGCGGCGGCCAGGCCCATATGTGCATGGAGACCCGCTGCGCAGTGTCGAGCTACACGCCCGACAAGAAGCTTACCATCTACCACTCCAACCAGTCTCCATACTACATGCAGGGTCTAATGGCGGGCGTCCTCGGCATGAGGGAGGGCGACATCAGGGTTATCGGCCCTTACACCGGCGGCGGCTTCGGCGGCAAGTTCGAGCTCGACGGCGCAATCTTCTGCAGCACCATCCTCTCCATGAAGTGCTATAGGCCGGTCAAGATCGTCTTCACGAGGGAGGAAGACTTTATCGCGACGAAGCGCCGGACCCCCATGTTTTACTACAGCCGGACGGGCGTGAAGAAGGACGGCACGTTCTGCGCCAGGGAGGCGAAGGTCTTCACCAACGGCGGCGCCTACACGGGTATGGGCGCTACCGCCCTCTACCTTACCGGCTTCTTCCACTCCTTCCCATACGTATGGAAGGGCTACCGGTATGACGGCTACCGCGTCTACACGAACACGCTGCCTTCGACCTCGATGCGCGGCTTCGGCGCCCCCCAGGCCATGTGGTGCTCCGAGCAGCAGATCGAGTGGATCGCTGCCGATCTCGGCCTCGACCCTATCGAGATGAGACGGAAGAACGCCCACCAGGAGGGCACGATCCTGCCCGGCCAGGCAACGATCGCAAGCTGCGGCATCGACCAGTGCTTCGACGAAATCAAGAAATGGATCAAAAGCAAGGGCAAGCTTCGTGCAAACAGGTCCATCGGCATATCGGCCTGCGGCTTCATGTCGGGCGGTATCTTCAACTGGTTCGACACACCCTATTCGTTCTCATCGGCCGTGGTAACGATAAACCAGGACGGCACGGTGGAGCTCCACGTGGGCGCCCAAGACATAGGCCAGGGCTCCAATACGACAATGGCCATAATCTGCGCGGAAACCCTCGGCGTCAAGGTAGAGGACATCAAGGTCCACTCGGGCGACACGGACCACTGCCCTCCGGACCTCGGTGCGTGGGGCTCCAGGCAGACCCTGATGACGGGCAACGCCACGAAAATGGCTGCGGAAGACGCAAAGAAACAGCTCCTGGAGTTCGCCTACGCCCAGTCGGGCCTCAACATAGTCTACGACCTGGATATCAAGGACAGGTGGGTCCACGCTGTTGCCCGCCCGGAAAGGGGCTATGACTTCGGCGAGCTGGTGAAGAAGGCCCTCAGGGGAAAGGACGGCCAGAAGATCGTCGGCAGGGGCTACTACACGCCTCACAGAAAGGGGATGATATCACCCGCTTACAGCTACATGCTCCAGGGCGTCGAAGTCGAGGTGGACGAGGAGACGGGCAAGATCACGCTCGTCGACAGCATGACGGCCCACGACTGCGGCCAGCCCATCAACCACCTGGGCCTCATCGGCCAGCTCGAAGGCGCTTTCTCCATGGCGGCAGGTTACGGCTACCTCGAATACATGCCCTATGAGGACGGCAAGCTCATGAACCCGAACCTGGTCGACTACAAGATGATAAGGGCGCCTGAGATGCCTCCTGCGAACATTGCCGAGATCGACACCTACGAGCCGGAAGGGCCTTACGGCGCGAAGGAAGCAGGGGAAGGCCTCACGAACCCGACTGCTGCGGCCATCGGTAACGCCTTGTTCCACCGTTTCGGGGTCCAGATGAAGGAGTGCCCGATCCGGCCCGAGATGGTCGTGAACGCCCTGAAAGAAAAAGCGCAGAAGAAATAACTAAAGGAGGGATACCATGGCTTTAAGCGGTCCGATAATATGCCCCGTGTGCGGTAAAAAGGCGAAAACGGGCAGCGCCATAGACTGCGCCCGCCACATGTTCGGTACAGGCGACCAGCCCCACCGAAAATGGGTAGATGCACAGGTCGCGGGCCAGGGCCTGTCGTTCATCGACCTTCTTATAGAGCAGGCGACTACGCCCGGCAACAGGAGCTATGTCCTGCTCGGCGAGATAATCCAGAAGGACGCGGAAAAGAGAGAAGCCCAGAAAAAGGAATCCGAAAAGAAGTAGTCGGCGGGCACGACCAGAAGCGGAAGGAGGAACAGACAAATGATCATCGAAGGAAAATTCACTGTTAATGCGCCCATTAAGAAGCTGTGGGATACTCTCTTCGACGTAAAAGCCCTGGCCGCCTGCCTGCCCGGAGCCGAGAAGATCGAGCAGCTCGATGAGAAGACCTATGACGTAACGATGAAGCAGAGGGTCGGCATCGTCAAGGTAACCATGTCCGGGAAGCAGAAGCTGACCAAGGTCGATGCCCCCACGCACCTCGAGATGGAGGGCGAGGCCGAGGACAAGACAAAGCTGGGCCACATGAAGGACAAGGTGACGATGGACCTCAAGGAGCTTGGCGGCGGCGACGTGGAGATCTCTTACAGGATGGACGTGGGCATGGTGGGCAAGCTCGCCATGTTCGGAGACAGAATCATGAGAAGCAAGGCAAACGAGATCGAAAAGGAGTTCGTCAAGAACCTGCAGGCTAAACTGAAGGGCCTGGCATAACCTACCCTGCGGTAATTAGAAAAAGGGCCTGCGAATTCTATCCGCAGGCCCTTTTTCTCGCCCTTGCTGGCTCGCCCCTGCGGGAAGGCGGCATCACTTCAAAACAGCCCACGGCCCCGAACAAATGGAGGATATCATGAACGATCCGGAAAAAGCCAAATCAACTTTCAAAGAAGGTTTTTCCTGTTCCCAGGCGATCCTCTCGACGTTCTGCGAGAAATTCAATCTGGACAGGAATATCGCTTTGAGGCTTGCGGACAGCTTCGGAGGCGGCATGGCGCGAATGGGCCTTACGTGCGGAGCGGTAACAGGGGCCTTAATGGTCATCGGATTGAAGGAGGGCAGGACATCCGCAGGCGACGGCGAGGCTAAAGAGCGAACTTACCGGTTGGTAAGAGAATTTTTCACTAGATTCGAAAAGCGAAACGGGACTATTGCCTGCAGGGAGCTGCTGGGATGCAGTATCAGCACGGACGAAGGCTTGAAGTACGCCCAGGGCAAAGAGCTCTTCACCACCCTCTGCCCTAAATTCGTCGCTGACGCCGCCCAGATTCTTGACGAATTGATATGAGGAATGCCCGTACTCTTTGCTTCATTTTTTCGAAGGGGTTCTTTCTGTAAACCCGGAGGCTTCGACGCGCTTTCTTCTGATGGAACAGCTGAGCCGCCTTGATCTCGAAGCGAAACTCTTATCTTAGCGTTCGCCTGCCTTTTGGTTTTTTGCATACGATTTTTGATAGTTCGTCCAGGTAAGAGCCATAGTTTATGTCACTCCACTGGGATGGACCGACATCCTGGCTCACGGAACCATCTCTGAACCTGAGCTGACCCTCCACCCTTCGATACGTTTCATGACGGCAGTCGATCTCAAGGAGATTTACCAGCTCTCTTACCTTCTGAATCTCATCGCCGCTTACGCCTTTTATGCGAACCGCAACGACCGAATCGTCGCTCCTGTGTTTCACGCTCGCATCATCGTAGTAGAAGCGATCATTCACGGGGGTGCTAAAGAATTGCTGCCAGTCAGCGTCCTGCCCGTGGACAGATACGGAATACAGGGCCCAGACAAGGGTAACGACGGATTGGAGAAGCAGGCGATGCGCTATTCTTCTTTTCATGGCCTTATCACTCCCAGAGAATTGGCTGCCGTTTCAACTCTTCTGTATAACCAAACAAGATTAATAATAATCTTGACATAATATCGAACGTTTGGTATATAGTCAAGAGAGAAAAATAAGAGGGGCAACGGGGTATGGCTGAACGTAGACAGTCGTTAGAGGGTGAGACTCCCCAAAAATTGATCGATGTGGCCATTGAGTTATTTGCCGCAAACGGGTTCAAGGGGACGTCCATCAGAGATATTGCAGGACTGACCGGGATGACCGTCTCGACCATCTATTACTACTTCGGGAACAAGGATGGGCTTCTTTCAGCCATTCTCGAACATTCCTCGAAGCATCTCGTGGAAAAACTCCGGGCGGCGTGCGCAATGGACCTTGAGCCGCTGGAGCGATTCAAGGAACTCGTGAGGACCCACCTCGGTCTGGTAGAGGTGCATAAGAAAGAAGCAAAGATATTTTTTCTTGACGAAGAGCAGCTCTCCCCAGAAGGCAACAAGCTCAACAAGCAATTCCAGATAGACATCCTGGGGCTATACCGCAGGGAATTGGAAGCCATGAAATCAGCCGGACACATACATTACAAGAACCTGACCATCCTCGCCTTCAACATCCTGGGCATCATCAACTGGCATTTACGGTGGTATCGGCCGGAGGGCAAGTTGACTCTCGATCAGATCAACCAGGAAGTACTTATCTTTATACTCCGGGGGATTCTCGGCAGTCCTGCCGAATGAAGGGCTCGGCTGACGGCTTCTCACACGCCCGTTGGAGTGTGAGCCGATTTCGGCTTGAGGAAGCACGTGACGACGAGACCGGCGAGGCTGGAGAGGGCTATGATAAGGATGGCATGGTGGAACCGGCCTGTCTTCGCGACTGCAAGTCCACCCAGATAGACCCCCGCAGCCCCCCCGAAAGTGGCAAGACCGCCCAGAAGGCCAAGCATCCGCGCCACAATGGACAATGGGTAGGCACCTATCACTAACGCGATCATCGACGGGCTTGTGAACGGTATGCCCCAGCCGGCGCCGAGAAGACAAACGGTGAGGAAGAACAGGCCGCCGTACACCGACGGTAGAAGGATCAAATAGGAAAAGAGCGCGCTTAAGGTAAAACCGGCGGCGAGGACGAGGCGGAAATTGCCCCCCGCGACCTTATCTAGAAAAACACCGCCGGCTAGGACGGCAAATATACCTACCAGGGTAAGCGCTAAGGAGAGTTGACCGGAAAGCACAGGCTCGAGGCCGACCCCCATTGGTGATGGGGCGGAGAGGTACGCCGGAACGAGGGCATAAAGTGAATGCATCCCCCAGGCGTTAAAAAAGAAGACTGCTGCCCCCAGCCAGGTAACGCGGGAAGAAAGGGCATTTCGGAAGAGAGTCGATAACTCCGCACTATCTCCTTCCGGCGGCGCCGCCGGGACGGCCGTAATATTAGGCTTTTTGCCGCGTATAAATATACTGAGCACTATGCCGAGCCACCCAGGGATCGAAAGGATAGAGACCCCGAGTTGCCAGCTTCCGGTAAGCTTCCAGATGATCGGAGAAGCAACAAGCCCTACGGCAGCGCCAAGGGATAGCGAGCCCATCATGAGCCCGCTTGCCAAGCCCTGCTGCCTTTTAGGGAACCAGAGACCGGTTATCGGTCCTACGATTACCATAGCGAAGGCCGGTGCTATGCCCTGTATCACCCGCACGACTATAAGGGCGGTGAAGCTGCGAATGAACGGAACGAAAAGCATAGGCACGACCGAGAACAAAAGACCCAAAGCAAGCGCCGCCTTCGTGCCGTATCTGTCACACACGAGGCCGGCGAAAAAGAGGGCGACTGCGGTGACAATATAAGTGGTCGACACGAGATGCATAGCAGTCCCGATGTCGATCTTGAAATCACGGGCGATATGTCCGATCAGCGGTGCATAGGCCACTATGTTTGTGTAGCATGACATAATGGCAAGGCAGGCTACAGATAGAACGTACCAACGATTTTCCGGATAAGCCTTCCCGTCTTCCACGGCAATCTCCTGCCACTTCATCTCGAAAAAATGTGGACGGTGCAGGCGCGCGTGTCGCCCTCCTTGTTGCCGCCCATGATCTGGGCAAGACCCACTCGCGCCTTTTCGACCTGCCTTTTTCCCGCCTCGCCGCGCAACTGCCAGACGATCTCCACTACCTGCGCGACACCGGATGCACCCACCGGGTGCCCCCGGGAGAGCAAACCGCCGCTCGGGTTGACCGGTATCCGGCCGCCTAACGCCGTTATCCCTTCGTCTATCAGCCGCCCGCCTTCCCCCGGCCGGCAGAGGCCGAGGCCCTCGTAATGGAGGATCTCCGAGATCGTGAAGGCATCGTGGACCTCTACGACATCGAGGTCTTCCGGACCGAGAGATGCCATGGTGTAGGCCTTGCCGGCGGCCCGTTTTTCAACCTCCCAGCTCGTGAAATCCCGTTGATTCTCGTAGATGCCCGTCGCCAGAACGGAAGCCAGGATCCTGACAGCCTTTCCTTTCGCCTTGACAGCCTTTTTCCTGGAACAGACAATGAGGGCGGCTGCGCCGTCGCTGTTGGGGCAGCACGAGTACAGGGTGAGGGGATCGGCTATCATGGGGGAATCGAGGACTTCCTGCACGGTAAACGTTTTCTGGAACTGCGCGTAGGGATTGAGAGTGCCGTTCATATGGTTCTTTACGGAAACCTTTGCCAGTTGTTCCCTGGTCGTTCCGTAAAGCTCCATGTGCTTCTGCGCAATAAGGGCAAAGCAGCCGGGGAATACTTCGCCCAGCTTCACCTCCAACTCGCCCGCTCCCACATCGAGGAACGTGCCCTTCGGCATCACGACCTTCTCTGTCCCCGCAACAATGACCATGTCGTAGAGGCCGCTAGCGACCGACACCCATGCCTGATGAAGGGCGGTCGAGCCGGTGGCGCAGGCGTTCTCGACGTTCACGATAGGAACGGAATTGATGCCCACTTCCCAGAAGACGTTCTGGCCCACACTCGTCTCTCCCTGCAGCACGGGCCCGAGGGCGTTGCCGCAGTACCCGGCCTCTATCTCCTTCGGCTGCACGCCGGCGTCCCTGAGCGCGGCGAGGCAAGCCTCGCCGCCAAGATCCCTCAAGCTCCGGTCCGGATGCTTGCCGAACACGGTCATGCCCACGCCTGTGATATAGACATCCCTCATTGAGACACCCTCTCGCGCACAGGTTTGTATTTATACCCGATAACCTGCTTCTGCTCATGGCTGGTCCTTATGGGCTCGATAACGAGCTCCACTTCCTGCCCGGGCCGGATAAGCGCCGGATCGCAGCCGGTAAAAAGGGCAAACACCCGGACGCCTTCGGCAGGCACGTCGACGTAGCCGAAGGCATACGGCGCTTTTATTCCTGAGGGTGAGTCTACATGGACTACTGTAGAGGCGTATACGACGCCCCGTCCGGGTAGTCTTACCTCCTCCATCACGTCGTTGGCGCCGCAGTGCCTGCACCGCGTCCTCGCCGGAAAAAATACGGCATTGCATTTGCTGCACCGGGCTGCGAGGAGAAAGGGTTTTTCTCCTTCTTTTAGCGGATAGTCGAAGAGGCCGGGCTGGACCAAAACAAAGTCTTCGTTTGGCTGTCCCTCGTCTGTAGTCTGTATACCCCTCTTCTCAGACACGCTTGCTCCTTCCCGCCCAGTAAGGCTCTCTGAGGACGTTCTTCGTCACCTTTCCGTTCGCGTTTTTGGGCAATTCACCGATGAAGACCACCCGCTTCGGTTTTTTGTATCCCGATAGCCTCAATGCGCAGAAGTCGATGACCTCCTGCTCCTGAAGCCGGTAGCCCTGCTTGGCGACGACTGCGGCGCATACCGCCTCGCCGTACATGTCGTCCGGGATGCCGAAGACGGCCGCTTCAAGCACACCCTGATGGCGGGTGAGAACGTCCTCGATCTCCTTAGGGTAGATGTTTTCGGCCCCGCTGATGATCATGTCCCTCAGTCTGTCGACAATGGTGAAGTATCCGTCTCCTTCCACCCGGGCCACGTCGCCCGTATGGATCCATCCGTCTATAATGGTCGACCGGTTGGCTTCGTCCATCTTGAAGTAACCGATCATGCCGAGGGGCTTCTGGGCGCTTATGACCTCGCCCGTACCGCCGGCCGGCACGTCGTTCTCGTCCTCGTCCACGATGCGCAGATCGGCGTTGAACATCTCGCGGCCCGTGCACTGGGACCGCTCCTTGTGGTCCTCGGGCCGCAGCACGGAGACCATTCCCGTTTCCACCTGGCCGTACCACTGGTAGAAACCGACGTTCCTGAATACCTCCATCGCACCTTCCAAGGTGGCGGGGCTTATGGCCGAGGAGCCGTAATTTATCTTGTTGAGCGAGGAGGTGTTCCATTTAGAGACGTTCGGGTAGTTGATGAGCATGGTAAGCTGGGTGGGCACCCACATCGTCGTGGTAATGCGATAGCGCTCGACCGCGTCGAGCACCTTCTCGGCGTCGAACCCCTTTGACATGACTACCGCCGTCCCGCCGACCATCAGTGCCGGCTGGAGAACGCCGTTGAGTCCCCCGTTGTGGAAGAGAGGTATGCAGACGAGCGAAGTATCGTCATGCTTCAGGTCACCCTCGTAGATCATGCCCTCGAAAATCTCTATGTAGGAGGAGTGGGAGAAGAGAGTGCCCTTGGGGAAGCCCGTTGTCCCGCTCGTATACATGATGAAGGCCGGACTCGAGGGATCCACGGTGATCTGCGGTTCGGAAGCGGACTGTCCCTCCATAAGGTCCGACATCCTGATTGAATTCTCGCAGGCGCCCCCGTTTATGCTTACGAGTTTCAGGGGCAGCTCGAAGGAGGGTCTCGCCTGCCCGATTAGCTCCGCGAACTCTGCCCCGTAGAAGAGCAATTTTGGCTCGCTGTTGTTAACGACGTAAACAATCTCGTTTTTCTTGTATCGGAAGTTAATGGGGACAACCGTTGCGCCGGTTTTCACGATCGCGTATACGATCAGGGGATATTCCAGGCAGTTGAGCGCCAGGATCGCCACTTTGTCGCCCGGTCCCACGCCGAGGCCGGCAAGGCCTCGGCTCAGGCGGTTCACCTCTCCGTTGAGCTGACCGTAGGTCATTGACCTTTCATCCATAATGAGACACGTCTTGTCCGGATGCCGTTTCGCGTTCAGGCGGATCACGTCTCCAATTACCCGCATCGATAGCCCCCTTCAACAATCATCCCGTCTCACGCCGTCTACACGAGCCATTTCGCTATCATTGTCGGTGCATGTCCGCCTGCCCCTATAGTTATCCATGCCTGGATCATGTCTTTCCTGAAAAGACCCTGCTCCGAGAACTCGGCGAGGTTGACGGGCACGACCGCGTTCGACATATTTCCGTACTTGTTCCACGTATGCATCCACTTGTCTTTGCTCACGCCTTCTTTCTCGGCCCCCCATATCCAGACGTCGTAAAGCATGTCTGCGGGCTGGTGGAAGATGATGGCGTCGAGATCCTTCAGGGTAAGGTTGGCCCGCTCCAGAGCCCCCTTGATGCCGTCGATGCCGAACCTTTCACCCACCTTCTGCCACCACATCATGAACTCGGGCGTGCCGTAGCCATAGCAAGTGAAGGAAGGCTGAGGTGGAGCGCCGGGCAGGTCCGGAAAATCGGGCGCCTTCGGTTTGGCCCCGCACATATCGTAGGTCTCCGGCCAGGTACGGTTGTAGATAGAGAGGAACTCGCACTTAAGGTTCTGGGACGAGATTATGGCGGCCGCTCCGCCGTCGCCCATCAAGGCGAATTGGGCGTTCGTGAGGTCCGTCCGACACTGTCCCCCTATGGTCTCCCACGCTGCGGCCATGACAATGAGCACCCTTTTGTATTTGCCTGCTTTCACGAGGTTCCACGCGACCTCGCACCCGTCTACGAAGCTGGCGCAGGCATTGCTTATGTTGAGCACCGGCACCTCGACCGGAAAATTCAGCTTCCAGTGCACGTATCCGCCTACCATGGGCACTGTATACTTGCCCCCGCAGTTATTCGAGATAATGTAGTCGATGTCCAAAGGCTTGAGACCCGCCTTGTCGAGCACCTTTTTCGCCGCGTTCAAAGCCAGTATCTCTGCTGCGTCCTCGTTCCTGAACCTCCTGATTTCCTGGGGAAAGTGGAAGCTCTGTCTAAGGAAATCGGGCAGTGTAGGCAGAAGATACTCCTGGTCCTTGGCGGTGACCACGTCACCCTGCATGTCCATTGCAACCGCCTCAAGTCCTATTCTCATACGCTCCTCCTTGATTAATCGGCCTATAGTCGTTATGCGAGCATGCCTCCGTCCTGGACGAACACCTGGCCGGTGACAAAACCGGAGGCATCCGACGCGAGGAAGGCAGCGAGCGGTCTTATCTCGCCCGGCTCCCCGAACCGCCCGAGGGGTATGCGGGGAAGGATCAGTTTCTTGATCTCTTCCTGCACCTCCGGCGGGATGCCAAGCCCGACAGGTCTTGTATCGTGCAAGCCGGGTGCTATGGCGTTGATCCTGATGCCGTCCTTTGCGTAGGCCATGGCCGCGTGACGGGTGAGGCCGATGATCGCAGCCTTCGTCGCGGCGTAGACCAGCGTGTCGGGTGCATAACCGCCGGGAAGGCCCGCGATCGATGCCGTGCTGATGATGGCACCTTTCTTTTGCGCGAGCATGGCGGGGATGGCGGCCTTCATGCAAAGGAAGGTCCCTCTCAAATTGACCGCGACAACCGCGGCCCAGTCCTCGTATCTCATCTCGTGAGCCGCTCCGGGCCGTGTAATGCCCGCGTTGCAGAAAAGGACATCTATTCTGCCGAAATGCGTAAGAGCGGTCTCGATCATCCTCGCTACGTCATCGGGTTTTGACACGTCCCCCTGGACGGAGGCTGCCCGCGCCCCGAATTGTGCGACCTGCCTTACGGTCTCTGCTGAAAGCTCGCTGTCGATATCGTTGCAGACCACGTCCGCCCCGCACTCTGCCATGGCCAGACAGTATTCCCGCCCGAGGCCGTGTCCCCCCGCGGTCACCACAGCCACCTTTCCCGTGAGGTCGAAGAGATCGAATAGTTTCATGCCGTTATTCCCCCATCTGTCGAGAACACCTGGCCCGTGACATAGCTCGATGCGTCGGATGCCAGGAAGACCGCCAGCCCCCTGATCTCGGCAGGCTCGGCAAACCGGCCCATAGGGATGGACGGCGAAACCGTTTTCTTCAGTTCCTCTGTCTGCTCGTCCGTGAGGCCGAGACCGACGGGCCGGGTATCATGGAGCCCCGGGGCAATGGCATTTATGCGTACGCCTGTCGGCGCGTAATGGACCCCGGCATTCCTCGTGAAGCCTATCATGCCTGCCTTCGTGGCGCCGTAGCAGTATGAAAGAGGGGCCGAGCCGGCTTTTATGCCGGCGACCGAGGCCGTGCCGATGATCGATCCCTTTCCTTTCTTCAGCATCATGGGGAGTACGGCCCTGACGCAGAGGAACATGGACGTCAGGTTCACGTCCACGACCCTGTCCCACGCCTCCACGGAAAGCTCATGGAGCGGAACCAGCGGGTTGACGATGCCGGCGTTGCAGAAGAGGATATCGATGGCGCCCAGCTTATCGACCGCGCTTCTCACCATCTGCTCCACCTCCTCCGGCTTTGACACGTCCGCCCGGATGGCCGCCGCCCTGCGGCCGCGTCTCTCCACAAGTGCCGCCGTCTCTTCGGCAAGGGTAATATCGATGTCGTTACAGGCGACATCGGCGCCGAACTCGGCCATCGCAAGGCAGTACTCCCTTCCGATGCCGTGGCCGCCGGCCGTCACGAGAGCGACACGGCCGGAAAGATCGAAAATTCCGTGAGTGACCATAGATCCTCCCATATCATTCACTTTCCGTTGTACTCGTAGAAGCCTCTGCCGCTTTTCATGCCCAGCCATCCGGCTGTTACCATCTTCCGAAGAAGGAGCGGCGGGGCGAACTGGGCGTCTTTCGACTCGTTGTAGACCGCCTCCGCGCCGAGAAGGACGGTGTCGAGACCTATCGCGTCCACCATCGCCAGGGGCCCCAGGAACCATCCCATGCCCTGGCTGAATATCCTGTCGATATCCTCCTTCGAGGCCTGGCCCGCCTCAACCATGCGTATGGCGTTCAGAAGGAGGGGCGTGATGAGCCGGTTAGCGATGAACCCCGGTATATCAGGAGCGACGACACTGCCCTTGCCGAGGGACCGGCTGAAATCAACCGCACACTCTACCGTCTTCTCGCTGGTTGCGATGGTCTTTACTATCTCGGCAAGGGGGAAGGCCAGCGGGTTCATGTGGATGCCGACGACCCTGTCCGGCCTCTTCGTGGCCATGGCAATATCGAGCACGGAGAGGACCGATGTATTCGTTGCGAGGATCACGTCTTCAGGGCATATGGCGTCGAGGGCGGAGAATATCTTCTGCTTCGTCTCCATGCGCTCTGTCACCGCCTCGATTACGAGATCGCATCGGCTGAACGCGTCGAGATCGGTCACTCCCGAGATGCGGCCGAGCACGGCCTTGCCCGCCTCCGCCTGAAGCTGGCCTCCCTTCACCGCCTCTTCCAGCCTCATCCGGATCATGGCTATGCCCCGTTCGAGCAGCTCCCGGTTCACCTCCGAGCAGAGAACGTCATAGCCGTTCGCGGCACAGAGCTGCGCATACCCTCCGCCCATCAGCCCGCAGCCAACAATGCCGACCGTCTTTATCGATTGCCGGGGTGTGATTTCATGACTATCCATTGCTGTCCTCCTTTCTCGAGTCTGCTCCATATGATCCTTCGGACCTCGGTATTATGGGCAATTCGAGGTATGACGGACATTCGGCATAATGGAACAGCGTGATCCTCGGTGTTGTCGTGGCTTGATCGGCCGGGTCGTTGCGCGGTGAAAGCGCGGGATTGAGGTCGTGGGAAGGCCAGTCCGCGGACGCAATGGAAAGCCCTATACGATGCCCCTTGGCGAACACCCAGGAGGTGGGATAAAGATCGAACAGGAGCTCGACCGCCTTCCCGTCGCGAAAAACATCGGCCAGGTAATCGCCCTTGCGAAAACCATGGCAGGGGAGATCGGGCGCCACGCGCGATACGTTTTCGGCTAGCAGTCTGTGGCAAAAGCCGGCCCTCGCCATGCCTTCGGTCACGTAGAGCGCCTCCCCCTCCCGATCGATGTCTTCTAGGTAAACAAAGAAATCCGCGTCTCTTCCCGTCGATGCCACCCAGAGCCGGATGACCGGATGACCGGTTACTTCCTGGTCGTCATCGAGGGGCGGCGAGGCAAATGTGATGCACTTCCTGCGCTTCTCCGTTCTTTTGATTATCTCGTCGCCGAGCCAGGCGCCCGTCCAGCGGCTGTCGTTCTGAGCACCCTGTCTCGCATCGTGCGTGAGGTCTGCTTCATATTCATCCGCTCCCTCGCCGGGTCCTACCGGAGACAATGCGCCCTTCCCATGGAGATAGTACCGCGTCGGCGCCTGCCTGGCAAGAGGCCATTCCTTTTCCTCCCGGAAGCCTCCCCCGTTCATTACATATATGAGCACCGGGGGGTCGTTCGCAATGCCGTCGTCCATCCCCTTCAGATAACGATCGAAGAACCGGAGGCGTTCTTCTCTAAGGCGTGCCGCAATCACCGCCGGGTCTTCCCCGAAATGGCGCAGATAAGGCCCGACCATGGGGACGCCAAACAGGTCAAGAGACCCGTGAGTCAGCGGGAGAAAGAGCAGGCGCGAAGGATTGGTGGCGCGCAGCGAGCAGTACCATTGCGCTGTTCCACGACTGAACAGGTCGAACCATCCGCCCACGTTGTAGACAGGTATCGCAGACTCTCTCAGGCGCTCGAGCGATCCGCCGGCGCCGATATCAATCCAGGTGTGCCCTCCTGCGCCGCAGCGGGAGTCGCTGAACCGTGCGGCAGGGGCCCACTCCTTGATGTCTTGGTTGAGGAGGTGTTCCTTTATAGCGTTATAGTAAACGTTGTCCCGCTTTACGCCGTCCCTGTATGCGGGAGGGCCGAAGACGAAGAAGGGCGCCCCTGGCGGGTAAAGGGGGATCTCGTCGCTCAGTTCGCCGTCGCCGTCTTCGTCTGTGACAGGAGCTGGGGGCAGGATGGGCATGCCTGCCGGGCCGTCGGCGATGTATGCCGCCCTGTCGAGGAAATACATGAGTCCGGACCATATTTCTATCATCTTGCGTCGATAGATGCCTGCCGAATACGCGATGCCCTCGGCGAAGCCGTCGAATCCGCCCATCTCCGGCATTATGCACTTCAGGGCCCCGGGTCCTTCGGCAGCAACGGCAAACTGCGACCAGGCGGCGTAAGAGCCGCCGTACATACCCACATTTCCGCTGCACCAGGGCTGTCTCTCTATCCAGTCCACAATCTCTTTTCCGTCCTTTCCCAGTTGCGGACTCATATCGGCCCTGGAGCCATAAGAAGCGCCGCTCCCTCTCATGTCGGCGATCACGATAGCATATCCGTGAGAGGTGAAGAAACTGATAAAGGATGGCGAGCCGCCCACCGTGGTCGAAAGCTGGCCGGTCTGAGGGTCTATGACGGCGCGCGAATACGGATGATAATTGAAAAGGACAGGGAAAGCGCTTTCTCTTCCCTCTTCCCGCGGCGTATATACATCCACGGCGATACGCACGCCGTCGGACATTGGGATGTAGCAGGAAGATCGGAAATAAGTCTCTGCCCCTGTCATCTTGTCACAGGTTAATACGGCTTATCAGCGGGGCACCGCCGCCGACGAGGAGGCGGTCTCCCGTCATATAGGAAGACAACTCCGATGCAAGGAATAGGGCAGCCCCGGCTATCTCTCCGGGACTTCCTACCCTTTGCATCGGGGCGATTGTTTTGCCGATCTGTCTAAAGAACTCTTCCTTGTCGACGCCGGGAGGCACGATGTGATTGAAAATATCGGTACGTATGGCGCCCGGCAGGATAGCGTTGACGGTAATATTGAACGGGGCCAGCTCCAGCGCCAGGTCGAGCGTAAAGCCGAGCATGCCTGCCTTCGATGAAGAATAGTGGATAAGGGGTGCAGGCGGCGCAATGGCTGCCATAGATGAAATATTGATGATCCTGCCGTAACGGGCCGCCTTCATTGAGGGTACGACCGCCTTGGAGCAGAGGAACGCTCCTTTTAGGTTTATGCCCAGGACGCGTTCCCAGTCCTCCTCCGTGATATCGGTGATCGACCGGGGTAGGCCGCCGGGTATGCCCGCGTTATTGACAAGGATATCGATGCGGCCGAGCTCCCGGACGACTCTCTCCACCATGTCGGCCACCTCGGCCCCCTTCGAGACGTCGCAGACGACGGGAAATGCCTTTCCGCCGCTTTTGACGATCTCGCCCGTTGTCTTGGCCGCCTCTTTTTCGAGGGTATCGGCGATCACGGTCGTGCATCCTTCTTCTGCGAACTTGACGGCAATGCCCTTGCCTATCCCTTTAGCGCCACCCGTGACGATGGCTACCCGGTCCTCAAGCAGCACGTCGCACCTCCTTCAGGCACTTCTATTTGCCCTTCTTTATCATCCCCTCGAGGCTCATATCGCCCCTTCTCAACCAGGTTATCGGCGTGATGAAGGGAGTCGCGCAGGAGCTGTGGAGGTCCACGTGGTCCCGGCTTATGACGAAGGTCTGCGTTGTCATGCCCATTTCAGGTACGAACGTCGTGAACGTGTCGTTCGTCCGGTAAAGCCTGCCCTTCTGATCGTAGTTCTCGATATGGTAGAGGACGAAGTTCTCCTTGTCGAAGTAGAGCAGCCTCGAGCTGTAAACATAGTTCTTGTCGAGCTGGGTCATCTTGATCACGTAGAGCGGCCTGCGCTCCATCTCGACGTTCTTCAACTCCAGCCCCTTCTTCGAGCTTAAGTATATCGAGCCGTCCGTCGAGAACGGCACGAGGTACTCCCGCTCGCCCACAAGCTCGATCTTGTACGGGTACCTGTTCGGGTTGAGCGTGTTGAACCCGCTGTTGTCGTCGTAGATGATATCCTGGCCGCCGACGGCATCCTGCGTATCCGTCGCGCTCATCCTCCTCACCCTTCTCAGGACGTTCACGTATACCTGAAAGAGGTCGAAATCGGCCGGGTTCTCGTAGCTCACGATACTGACCGCGGTACCGTACTGGTCCCTGGGGGCAAGGTAGCTGAGCATTACGGCGCTCTGCTCTTTTCTGCTTTTGGCCCGCTCGTCGAAATAGCCCAGAGGAGCAATGGCGCAGCGGCCCTGGAGACGGACTGTTTTTATCTCTATCAGGCCGTTGAAATCCATCTTCATGTGACTGTTGAATCCCAGGAAGAAGCCGACGGAGTCGGAGCTCTCCGCACACCAGTAATTCTTGAGCCAGTTGTAGACGATCTGCTGCGCCTTGAACGGTCCTGAGGGGCGGGGAAAGGGGATGCCGGACTCGTAGCTCGAGGGTATGATGTATCCCTTGCTGTCGAGCTTTGTCTTCCCCTCGTTCCTCTTCGTGGCTTCGGCTACCGGCAGTTGATAATAGAACTGGCGGGTGGGGATGAGGGTCATCTCGGGAAAATTGCCTAGCCACGGAGGAGCGCCCGGCTTGAAGAACTTATCCCTGAAATACGGGATCATAAGCTCCTTGAGCCCCGGCATAGTCTCCATATCTTTATAGGTGTACTTGCCCGGCTTTATCTCGGGTGCGATTTTGCCTACTACCTCGGGCGCGGCAAATCCCACCACTTCTTTCCAAGCCTTCTCCATGGTAGGAACATCCCATGATAGCTTCGCGTATACGTCGGGGGGAAGGACCTTCTTGTAGCTCAGGTCCTTGTAAACCGGGCGGGGATCGTCCATAGCGCCTTTATGTTTCAGGTACGTCCCTGCGTCCACCTTCTGGTAGTCGGCGGCCTGCAAGCCTCCTGCCAGCATTGCCAGCGATAGGGACGGCAGGAAAAAGCATTTCAATACGCTTCGCACTTTCATACTCTCCTCCTTTCCTTCGGCTTTCCGAGAGCCGCGGTTATCCGAACTTATAGCTTATCTTGAAGTATACCTCGTCCTTGTCGTGGAACGGCTCGAACCCCTGGCCCTGTATGCTCCCGCTGAATGTCATGACCCCTAACGAGAAGTGCCATTTGTTGCTGTAGTCATAGACCACCTGGTACCTGAAGAAGTTAGACCGGTTCGTCAGGTCCCTCATCCAGAAGAAGGAGGGGACCAGCTTGTTGTGGAGGTAAGAAGTGGTGATCATGAGGCTAGTCAGGTAGTTGTTCTCATAAAGCGGCCCTCCAGGCGTCTGGAGCGTGAAATCTGTGCGGTCGGGATAATTCATGATGCGTCTGTCCGTGAACTGTGGAGATATGGTGAAATAGGCCCGGGGGTTCAGCACGGGTATCTTCACCTTCCAGTCCATGCCCGCTGCATACCGGAATTCGTCCCTGTGCACCCAGTCGTTGGTCGACGTCCACTCGGTGGCGCCGAACTCGTAGAAGGTCTCGAAGCGGAGGACAGGTGCGACACCACCCAGGAAGCTCGCCTTCAGCGGGGTGATGTCCCGGCTGAAAGTGCCGCCCACGAAGCGCATCAGAGGGTACTTCCCCGTGAAGTCGGGATGGAGCAGTAAGTTGCCGTTGGCCGCGGTCGTGAGGGGGTCCATGCCGGTCACCTTCGCCACCGGCATCTGGTCGAGGCCGTAAAAGCCGTTCAGGGTAATGATGGAGTCATGGATGACGCTCTTGATCCTCAGACCGTATTCGTATCCCGAGCTGTTGAAAGCCGTCGGCCTCTGGAAATCGAAGTTAGCAGAACCGACATTGGCTACTGCCCCGGGCGGGAAGGGCGGTGAAGGCAGCCCCGAGTTGATGTCGGGGGCCCATATGCCGCCGGCGTTGTTCCCCGGCTTTATGAACTGGTTGCCTACAAACTCTGCATTCGGGTTGAAGACCATCTCGACGCCCAGGTCCTGGATCCATGAAGGCTTGACCGGTACGTAATATTCCGCCTTGGCCATCCAAAGAGGAATGATCGTTGTTTCGAACTCCACATCGGCGAACCCACGCCTCCCGTCGAGGGGGTTTATCTGGTCAATCAGGCGGAAGCCGTCCATCTCGCCCCACGAGACGATCTGCTTGCCGAGACGGATATTCCAGTTCGGCGGCGTCCACGTGACGTGCGCCTCCTTCACGAGCTGCCAGTCCTTGTTGTCCATGTAGAGGTTGGAGCGGGAACTCGCAAAGCCTTTCGAGACCCAGTCGTTGTTGTTCGATTTGATGTCGTAGGCCCAGTCGGCCGTGAACATGCCCGAGCCGTAGAACTTCAGGTCGTCCCGGGGTTTGTAAGCGGTCTCGAGGAAGACGTTCGTAAGGGCCGATTCCAGGTCTTGCGGGGCGTCCAACCTGTTTTTACCGGTGATGTTGAAGGCTGCCCCCTGTGTAATATAACCCATAATGGTGAAGGGCCTGCCGCCTACGTCGTACTCGGCGGCAATACCTTGTCCGATGGCCAGGAGCGCTATTAAGACGCTTGCTATTACGGAAGCCAGAAACATTCTTCTCATAGTATTCCACCTCCCCCTTCTGAGGTATATCTATTTATGTAAAAGGGAACTTTTCCACCCTGTTCCCCATTGCCTCCTATTCATTACCGGGGACGGCGACGACTTCCGCCCCCGGCGCACGACTGACGTAGGCGTCGACGACTTCCCTCCGCCTCGATATAAACCTCGGTCTTATGAGATATATCATGAGGGGATGGAGGGTCAGGCTGAGAAGGACATTAGCGGCCATGATCAGCGAGAGAAAGAAGCCGACCTCGGCCTGAAACTTCATATCCGAAAAGAAATACCAGGTGAGTATCGGCAGCACGACCGTGATGCCCGTGTAGACAACTGCCTTTCCGCAGGTGCATATCGACTGCGAGATCGTTGCCGTCCAGTCTCCGTTCTGCGCCGGAAATTCCTCGATGCACCTGCTGTAGAGGTAGATCGCGAAGTCGACGCCCACTCCGGCGCCTATGGCGGCAACAGGGAGCGTATTAATGGAAAGGCCTATATTGCGAAGGGACATGTACGCGCCGGCCATGCCGTTCGCAAGGATCAGGGGCAGGGTGAGCATGAGGCCCGCCACGATGGACCGGTAAGAGAGCATGCAGAGGATGAATATCCCGAGATAGACGGCAAGGTCGATCATGATGTGGGAGCGCTTCATCTCCTCGTTGACCGCGATCTCCATGCCGATCCTCCCGCCTGCCAGCTTGAATTCGCCCTTGTCCAGCTTCATGGGTTCTGTCTTGAAGAAGGCGTAGGCTGCGTCGCGGATGCGAAGAAGGTTCGCAGAGGTGTGGTCCGAGAAAAAGAGCGTGATCTGGGCGCGCTCGAGCTGGTCGTCGATGAAGCGTCCCAGGGTGCTCCTGTTCGTATTCTGGCGCACGTAGCCCATGAGGCCGGTAAGCATCGTCTGGTCCCTGGGCAGTTGGTACCAGAGCTCGTCGCCGTCATGGAAAATGACGTTGGTCATCCTCACCGTGTCGATGATGGAGCAGGAAGACTTGTAGATGTCCGACAAGGTTCTTCTCATGTGGCGGTCGAAGGCCTCGAAGGTGTGGAGCACCGCCGGGTCGTAGACCGATTCTTTATGTCCCTCATAGAAGAGCATCAGGTTTTCCGAGGACGCGTCGAAGTTGTTGTTGATCATCGCCTGGTCCTGATTGTACCTGTGGCTGTCATAAAAGATGGGAGAGCCGGGGGTCGGGTCTCCTATCTTCAGCTTGCTCATCTCATAGGTGCAGAGGATAGTGAGAAGGATGATGGCGCCCCCCACGATCCAGCGGCCCTTGGGAGCAATGGAGAAACTGGTGATCCTCATCATGCCCCTTGCCTTCCAGTCCGTCTGGCACTTGTCCTTCGCCCATTCCGTGCTGTTTACCTTAAGGGGAACCAGGCTGCAGACGACGGGCACCATGAAGCCTGTCAAGAGGATCGTCGCCATCCAGAAGCTCATGATGATGGCAAGGTGGTGCATGAGCGCGATCTTCGCGATAAAGAGGACCAGGAACCCGGCCACGTCTGCGGCCACGGCCGCGAAATTGGGTATCCACATGGTGCGCATGGTCTCGTAGCACGCGCGGAGGCGGTCGCCTCCGCTCGCTTCCAGCTCCTCGAAATACCGGTACGCGATCTGATGCGAGTTGCCGATCATGCGCGCCCCTACAAGGAAGGCGAGGACATAGAGGAGGGGGTTGAAATTGACGCCGGTGAAGCCGATGAAGCCCAGGCCCCAGATCGTAAGGATGCCCGCATTGACGAGGGGCGAGATCATGCCGGGGAAGTTACGGAAGATGATGACGAGGACGAGCGCGATGGCGAATATGCTTATGGCAAAGACGCGGTACATCTGGGGCTTGAGACTATAGATCCAGCCCATGAGCATGGGGTAGCCCGTGATATGTATGGAGGTATTTGCGTCTGAGTAATCTTTCCTCAGCTTCTGGAGGAGGCCGAACGCCTTTTCATAGGAGATGTTCTCCTTGAACTCGGTAAGGAGCAAGGCGCCGGTGCCGTCCCTCGAGACGAGCGTGCCGTTATAGGCTGGATTGGAGAAGATGTTCTCCTTGAGCAAGGCCATGTCCCGGTCTGTCTTCGGGATGTCGGGCCACATCAAGGGAACTATGCTTATCTCACCCTTGCTTTTCGCCGTAACGACTTTCGTTGAAGGGGTAGCAATGGACACGGTGAGAACGCGATACACTTCATCCCACATGGCTACTTCTTCAGTCATTTTTTTGACTTTAGAAAGGGCAGTTTCGTTGAAAATGTCTCCATTCTTCAGCTTGATTGCTATGACTGCCCCTGACCCGCCGCCCCCGAATACCTGGGCAAACGTTGCGTGGAGCTTCAAATAGGGATGATCGTACGGCAGCATATCCTGCAGGATGACCTCCCCGCGGATCTTGAACGAGCCGAACAGGAAAACGCAGGTGATAACAAGGATAATAACGAACGCAATAAGCCGGTACCGCGCCAGGAACCAGCAAAAATGGTCAAGCGGTGTAGTCTTGCTTTTTGGCTGACTCGTCATGATCTTAGTTCCTCTTCCTGAGCTATTTAGCTTCCCGGTAGTTAATCCGCTGCCATGAATCGGCGTTTCCCAAGTAAATGGCGCCCTGTTGTCCCACTGCGGCAAAACCTGCGGCGCCGCGGCGGGCGAGCCCGTAAATCCATCCGTACGGAAAGGGCGGGTCGAGCTTGGGATTTGCCCACGTCTTACCGCAGTCGAGAGACACGAGAAAGGCCCGCTTGCCCATGATCACAACCGCGCCGTCTTTATCGCCTGTTATGGCGAACAGCTGGCTCTTGGGCGCGCGCGCATTGACCTTTGTCCACGACTTCCCGCCGTCCGTTGTTTTGATCACGCAGCCGTCTATACCGACTGCCCAGGCCGTCGATGCATCTAGGGCCATCACGCCGAACAACTGGTCCCCCCCTTCCGCCTGGCCTGTCTCTTCAGAGAGGCGGAAAGAGCCTGCCTGCTTGCTCCATGTCTCTCCGTCTTTCGTATGGTAGATATAGCCATACTCGCCGACGGCCCATCCATTCCGGGCGTCACAAAAAGAGACGGCCTTCAGGATAAAATCTTCATCTTTGAACTGGACGGTCCATGTCTGGCCGCCGTTCTCAGTGTGTAGGATGTGCGTCCTCTCCGTGGCGATCCAGCCCTTGAGGGGGTTTGCGAAATAAACCCCCATGAGAAAAAAAGGAACCGGGCTCCGCTGTTTCTTCCACGTGCTGCCCCCGTCCGATGTGTGGATGATAGTGCCCCGGTCCCCCACGGCCCAGCCGTTGCGGGAGTCAGGAAAGGAGATCGAGCTGAGGGTGAAGTCCGTACCCGTCTCCTGGGCCCTCCAGGTCCGGCCGCCGTCTTGCGTGTGTACGACCGTGCCCCACCGTCCGCACGCCCAGCCGTGGGTCTCGTCCGGGAAGGTGACGGAGAACAGGTCGTCCCGCGGCGCCCGAAGCTCGTTCTGTTCAGTGGCAAAGACCGTACCTGCTAAAAGGGCGATGGGAAGGAGAATACCGAGGAGGAACATGGTGATGAAGACGCAAGCCTGATGTTGTCCCGGAAAATCGAAAGAGCCCTCCCTTCGCACGTTTCTATCCCCCCTGTCGGATTTGTGGAGCATCCGGAGTTATCTTACTTCCCTGCAATAATGTCTTCTCAGTTTATGTAACAAACGTTCGATGGCTATGTCAACAAAAAAATGTATGAAACGTTCGATTTATTTTAAAAAAACTATTTATCTAACAGTTACAGGAACTTAGGCTTAAGGCACACACCTCGAAGAGCGGGATGAGGCCCCTGAGAGGTCGTTCGATGTTCACCGCTTTGACGAGAGGCAGGGATACTCGTTCAATCGTTCGATCTAGAGAATCCCCGCAGTAAGGCGCTTTCGGTTCATCGCGGAGTTGACAGGACCGGTTTCCGGCAGCAGTTTTTATATACATCCTTGCATGAGCCGCCGATAAAAGCCCCGGGCCCAGTGGGCAGACAAACACAAGTGGCACGGTTTGAAAGGGCGGCAGCGGGGAGTGAGGAGGTATCGCAAATGAAAGGTTTTATTGTTCTTATCGCTGTCGCAGCCGTTTTCCTCTTCACCGGCGCAAGCTCTGCGCAGGTCGCCCTTTTTTGGGGAGGCACCGGACCCTTTATAGGACCGAGGGCGGACCAGTCGAACGTCTTCGGCGAGGGTCCGTTTCACTATGGCCAATATGCCGGTTTGGGCAGAAGCGGTGTCGGCGACCTGTACAGTCAGACGAATGAATGCCGCCTTTTCTACCACACTACCGCTGCCCTTAGGGACCGGTACAAGGCCAAGACCACCGAGTACGATCAAGCATTGAATAATCTCTCGGTGCCCAGAGAGCAGGTTGCCAGGCTCAAAGCAGAAGCAGAAAACGTTTATGACGAGATCCTGAAGAACGGACCTCGCCGAAACTTCCCCTGCCCCTGGTAAGGCATTCGTATCTTCCCAAACGGCTTGTTTTTTGCCGGGTTTCTATCCGCGGCGAGATCGAGCGAACGGGACCTACCAGGTGCCTGTTTTTAAATAGTCGTCGATAGCCTTGGCCGCCTTCCTGCCCGCGCCCATGGCAAGGATGACGGTGGCAGCGCCGGTCACGATGTCGCCGCCTGCGAAGACTCCCTTTCTGCTCGTCTTCCCCGTTTCAGGATCGGCCTGGATGTTCCCGGACTTGCGGAGCTCAAGACCTTCCGTGCTCTGGGCGAGTATCGGGTTCGGGCCCTGGCCGATCGCTACGATCACGACCTCCACGTCTATTATGTGCTCGGAGCCCTTGATCTCGACCGGTCTGCGCCTGCCCGACGCATCCGGTTCGCCAAGCTCCATCTTCACGCATTCTATGCCCGTCACCCAGTTCTTATCGTCGCCGACTATCCTTATGGGGTTCGTGAGGAGGCGGAAATCGATGCCCTCTTCTTCCGCGTGGTGTGCTTCCTCGGCCCTCGCAGGCATCTCGGCCCTCGACCTGCGGTAAATGAGGTAGACGTGGTCTGCCCCGAGCCTCTTGGCGACCCTCGCCGAATCCATGGCCACGTTGCCTCCCCCGACGACTGCGACTTTCTTCGCCATCCTTATCGGCGTATCGTATTCCGGGAATAAGTAGGCCTTCATCAGGTTGGCCCTCGTCAAGAACTCGTTGGCCGAATACACGCCGTTCAGGTTTTCCCCGGGTATGTTGAGGAAGTACGGGAGACCGGCGCCGGTGCCGACGAAAATAGCGTCGAAGCCCTCCGCGAAAAGCTCGTCCACAGTCGCCGTCTGGCCGATGATCTTATTAGTCTTTATTGTGACGCCCAGCTTCTGGACATAATCGACCTCGCGCTGGACAATGGCCTTCGGCAGCCTGAACTCCGGGATGCCGTAAACGAGGACGCCGCCGGCCTTGTGGAGGGCCTCGAAGATTGTAACGTCGTGGCCCATCTTGGCAAGCTCTCCGGCAACGGTCAGGCCCGCCGGCCCGGCGCCTATTACGGCCACGCGCTTGCCCGTCGGCTTGGGCTTCTCCGGAGTCCTTACATCTCCGGCGGCAAGCTCGTAGTCCGCCACGAACCGCTCGAGCCGGCCCACGGCTATAGGCTGCCCTTTTTTTCCGACCACGCACTTGCTCTCACACTGGGATTCCTGGGGGCAGACCCGGCCGCACACCGCAGGCAGGCTGTTCGTCTCCTTTATCGTGCGGATGGCGCCCATGAAGTCGCCTTCCTTGATCTTGCCTATGAATTGGGGTATCTGGACGGCCACCGGACAGCCTTCGACGCAAGAAGGCTTCTTGCAACCAAGGCAGCGTGCAGCCTCACGGAGCGCGTTTTCCCGGGTATAGCCGAGAGCAACCTCGTTGAAATTCTGGATCCTCAGCTTCGGCTCCTGTTCCGGCATCCTCTCCCGCTTCTTGCCCTTCTTAACCGCAACCTGCGCCTCGAGCTTGCATGTGTGGTCCCACATGGCGCGCCGCTCTTCCCTGTTGTACATCTGCTGGCGCTGCATCAGCTCCTTGAAGTTTACCTTATGGGCATCGAATTCCGGCCCGTCTACACAGACGAATTTCGTCTCCTCTCCGACCGTCGTCCTGCATCCGCCGCACATGCCCGTTCCGTCGATCATGATCGAGTTGAGACTGACGATGGTCTTGATACCGTGGACCCTCGTCACGTCCGAGACCGCTTTCATCATGATGACGGGGCCGATGGCGAGGACCAGGTCTATCTTGACATTCTCGGCTATAAGCCGCTTCAGCTCGTCCGTGACGAAGCCGTGGCGGCCGTACGTGCCGTCGTCGGTGGTCACGAAAAGCTCGTGGCTGATGGCCTTCATCTCATCTTCGAGGATAAGCATATCCTTGTTCCTCGCCCCTATGATGGAGATGATCCTGTTCCCCGCTTGGTAGAGCGCCTTGGCGATAGGATAGACCGGGGCAACGCCCACGCCGCCGCCGACGCAGACAACCGTCCCGAATTTTTCGATGTGGCTTGCCTTGCCCAAGGGCCCGACGACGTCGAGGACCACGTCGCCGACGTCGAACTGGCCCAGCTTCCTAGTGGAGGCCCCTACTTCCTGGAAAATAACCGTTATCTGACCCTTATCGCGGTCGAAATCGGCGACGGTGAGCGGTATGCGCTCCGCCCTGTCGTCTGCCCTGAGCACTACGAACTGGCCGGGCTTGACCTTTTTCGCTATATCCGGTACGGAGAGCTTCCACATGACCAGGGAAGGAGCGAGCTGCCGCTTCTCGAGTATCTCGTTGAGCCTTTGTTCCGTACCTTTCACTTTAGCCGCCTTGTTAGCCATGTCTTCTCCTTTCGTGATGTTATCCGCGATTCTTCTCAGGCCTCGCCCACCCGCTGCTTCATGGGAAGCCTGACGGTGAAAGTCGTGCCCTTACCTTCCTTGCTGGTCACCTCTATCCGGCCGAAGTGGGACTCGACTATCTTCTTGACGATAGAAAGGCCCAGGCCGGTGCCGGGCGTATATCTCGTCTGCGGCCCGGATACCCGGTAAAACTCTTCGAAGATGTGGGGCAGGCTCTCCTCGTCTATTCCCACCCCCGTATCCGCCACCTTGACATCGAGGAAATGGTTGCCGGGTTTTGCGCGGACGATTACCTTGCCCTGCTTCACGTTGTACTTGATCGCGTTCGAGATGAGGTTGGTGAAAAGCTGCTCCATCTCGCCGCGGTCGGCTTCAACCAAGGGCAGGGAATCGGGCAAGTCCACCTTGATGCGCAGCTCTTTCGCCTCGCCCTGCTGCCTGAGCAGGTCTACGGTGCTCCGCAGGATGCCGCTCAGGTCGAGGGGCTCCTTCTTTCTCACGACCTTCTTTGCTTCCAGCTTGATGAACTGGAGAAGGTCGTTCACAAGGTCGAGGAGCGAGTGCGTCCTCGCCTTGGCGCGCTCCAGCATGTTGCGGTTCACCTCCGGGTCGCCGCCCGCAGCGCCCGTAAGAAACGCCGAAAGATAGCCCTCGATGGCAGCGAGCGGGGCCCGCAGCTCATGGGCGACCATAGTGACGAACTGGGACTTTACCTGGTCGATCTCCTTAAGGCCCGTGATGTCCCGGAGCACGCTCACCACGCCGAGTTCCCGGCCTCCCTCATCCCGCACCGCCGACAGGTTGACCATCAGCGTCCGCGCTTCGGGCGCGCGCAGCTCTATCTCTTCCGACTGCACCGTGTACCGGGCGGAGTGCGGCGAATAGGCCTTGCCGATAATCTCCACCAGCTCTTTTTGGGGGATGATATCCGCCATGGCCCTGCCGGCCTCGAGCCGCCCGTTGAGGTCGAGCATCTTTACGACCGCCGGGTTCCAGAGGGCAAGCTGCTTGTCGCGGTTGAAAACCAGTATGCCGTCCACCAGCGAATCGACGATTGCATGTATTTTCGATGTCTCATTTGCAACTTCCAGGAGCTTCTGGTCCCGCTCCTCCATCAACTGCCGGGCCTGCATGCGAAGCCGCCTGGTCTCGATGCCCCTGTTGACGACGGCGAGAAGCTGGTCCGGCGTAAAGGGTTTGGGCACGTAATCGTACGCCCCGTGCTTCATCGCATCGACAGCCGTCTCCACCGTCGCGAACCCGGTGATCACGATCATTATGATCTCGGGGTCATAGGCTCGCACGCGCTCCATCATCTCGAGGCCGCCCATGAGGGGCATCATGAGGTCTACCAGGAGCAGGTCGAAGTCTTGCCCGCGGACTTTCTCGAGCCCCTCCTTGCCGTCCTCAGCGACTTCCACCGAATAGCCCTCGGGTGCCAGGATTCTCCTGCACCCCTCACGGATCCCCCGCTCGTCGTCAACGACCAGTATTCGCCCGGGCTTGTCCATTAACCGTCAGGCCTCCTTAGCGCCCATGCCGCCTACAGATCGCCCTTGCTCCTCGCGAGCAGGTCCTGCACGCGCTTGAGCAGCTCCTCCGGCAGCAAGGGCTTGCTGGCATAGTCGTCCGTTTTCATCCAGTAGCCGTCCAGCTCCTGGGAGAAATCATACCCCGTAGACTCCGCTACCGCAGTGAGCAGGAGGACCGGGATGTTCTTGTACAGGGGGTCGGCCTTGAGCGTCTTTGCGAAGCCGAAACCTGAGTCATGCTTTTCCATCATCAGGTCGAGAACGATCAGGTCCGGCTGCTCGAACCTGACCTTGTCGAGTCCCTCTCTGCTTGAAAAAGCGGCCGCCACTTCGTAGCCGTGGTTCTCAAGCACGGCCCTGTTCAGGTCGACAAAGTCGACATCGTCATCCACGAGCAAGATTTTTACCTTTTTGTCCATCTTTCCTCCAGGACTTGAATTTTTTGAGGTCTATCTGGGGCACCTCGCCTCCGGCGCCGCTTGCCTGTTCTGCCTCTCCGACCGGGAGGGAAACAACGAACGTGCTTCCTTTTCCCAGCACCGTCTCCACGTCGATGGCGCCTCCGTGATGCTCTATTATACCGTAAGATATCGCAAGCCCAAGGCCGGTCCCTTTTTCCTTCGTCGTGAAGAAAGGGGAAAAGAGTTTATCCATTATCTCCGGCGGTATGCCGGGGCCCGTATCCTGGATCTTTACCTTGACCCTCCGCTTGCCCCCTATGGTGGTAATCGTGATCGTGCCTTTCCCCCCCATCGCCTCCGCCGCATTGAGGATCATATTGAGGAAAACCTGCTTTAGCTGTGCCCAGTCTGCCGTGATGGTCGGCATCTCCGCGGCGAAAGCCTTCCTGATCTTGATATTGTGGAAAAGGGACTGGTTTACGACGAGCCCGAGCACGTCCTCGAGGAGCTCGTTGATGTTCGTCGGGCCGGGCCGAAGCTTCGTTTCCCTGGCAAAGCTGAGGAGCCCCTGAACGATCTCCTTGGTTCTCGCCGCTTCCTTTATGATCAGCTCCATGTCCTCCCTGCGGGGGTCTTCACGGTCAAGGGTCTTCAACAGGACATGCGCGTAAATAGTGATCGTGCCCAGAGGGTTGTTGATCTCGTGGGCCACCCCTGCGGCAAGCTGACCGAGGGACGCGAGCTTCTCGGTGCGTATGAGCTGCGCCTGGGCCTGCTCCAGCTCCTGGTGAGAAAGCTGCAACTCCCTGTGCGACTTCTCCAGCTGCTGGTATATCTTCTTGCTCTGGGCAAGCAGGTAGGGCAGGCACTGCTCTGCCTCCACCATGCCCTGGGAGACTGCCACCGCCTTGTCTCTGCACGTCGGATAGCCGCACGCCCCGCAATCAAGGTTGTGATGGGGGGGCTCCTTGTCGATCGATCTAAGGATAGCCCTTACCTCTTCCTCGTTGGGCATGGGGGACCGCTGCTCCATCGACCTGAATTCGCGCCGCAGGTCGATATCGCCGTATTTCCTGACATCCTCTATGACGGAGGCATAATCCTGCCGCACCATCTGCGACTTCGTGTACCGCGCTATGGCCTGCCGCTTCCCCAGGTGAAAGATCTCGCGGTCCATGAACGGCCCGTCGATGCAGCCTTCGCAGTAAACTAAGTCCAAAAACCTGGCATGGGCGTGGCCGGACGCGAGCTGGGTGAGCACGTTCATGCACCGCCTGTGCCCCCCGGTAGTGCTGATCTCGTCCATGAGAATGTCAAAGTTGACGCCCATGCTCCTATAAAGGCCTCCGACAACCGGCACCACCCTCGAAAGATAGGGCCTGGGCCCGTCGAACTCGCCTTCCGGGAGCTCCGCCTCGACCATCCCGGCCTGGTCGATCATACGCTTCAAGTCCCTGAAGGTGATGACCTCGTCGATGAACCCCTCGACCTCGGGGGCAGTCATCTCCCCGAGCTGAGTGAGGCAGGGGGTGATATAGACTACCTTCCACCCAGGTCTCGCCTTGCGGGCGACTTTTCCGATGGCGATCATGGGAGAGACTATGGGCGCGAGGTTCGGTATCAGCGTGGGCAGGTATTTCTGCACGTAGAAGACTATTGCCGGGCAGATCGAAGAGATGAGAGGTCCCGACGTATCGTGCTGGAGGAGCCTCGTGTAGGCCCGACTCACCAGCTCGGCGCCGAATGCGCCTTCCCATACCTCTTTAAATCCAAGATTCTTGAGCGCCGTTACCCACTGGTGAGGCAGGTTGGTCTCTATTGCAGCGGCGAAGGATGCGTCGAGGCATGCGATTACTTCCCGGCCCTCGGCGAGGTACTCCCTCACCCGGTTTACACCGCTCCTGTGGTCCATTGCCTGGTGGGGACACGCCTTGATGCAGTTCCCGCACAGGATGCACCGCTCCGGGATCACTTTGATGCTGTTCTCTTCGAGCTTGATCGCCTTTACGGGACAATGCTGGACGCAGTACAGGCACAGGCGGCACTTTCCGGCATTGATATCGATATTATAGGAATTTTCTGGCCGCATCTAACACGCTCAGCCTGATAACTCAAATTTTACATCAAACGCGCGCCTGTGTCAAAATTACTTGTGATAATATGCACAAGGATTCCCTTCATTGTCAAGACAAAAAAGAGGATCGACTGTAAAGAATCCATACAGTGCACACCGCTTCCGGGAACGGGATAATCCTCACCCGTCCCGACGCGCCTTTGGGACCCTGCCGACCACGGGATCGCCTCAAGCGCTCAAAAAGCGCCGTTCCGGCCGGTCCTTTGCCTTTGGCGCACGTCTTCTTTCGCTCCTGCCCGAAGAGACACTGTATGGATTCCTTGTCTTTCCTTGCGTTACGGCGGGGGGTGTACGAAAGTGAACGAAAGTAGACGGTCCCGCGTCCTTCCCGGGGTCCTCATATCCCACTTTTTCGGAACCCCCCTTTACTCGCCCTACATGCTCTGGTAAACTCATCCGATAAGTCTCTTCGATAAGTCTCTTTAACGAAAAAACGGTTTTTATGAAAAATGGCACCGAGAACAAATTTCGCAACACAGGCACCAAAAAAGAGAGCCAAGAGCCACCCAGGCTCGATGAGTACTGCTACCGGGCACTCTTCGAGAACAGCCACGACGCAATCCTGCTCACCGACCCTTCCGGAGATGGAAGGGTCATTGCGGCGAACCCGGAGGCAACGAGAATGCTGGGTTGGACGGAGGAGGAACTGCACTCCCACCCCCGGTCCGCGACCTTCAACATGGAAGACCCTAATACCTCGAAGCTCTTGGAAGAAAGGAGAAAGCACGGCAGGTACAGCGGCGAGGCCAGCTTCAAGCGCAAGGACGGCACTATTTTCCCTGGTGAAATTTCCACCTCTCTTTTTCAGGACGCTGAAGGCAGACTCCTTTCCATGCTGAGCATCAGGGATATCAGCAAGCGGAGAGAGGCGGAGGAGGCGCTTAGGCGTTATCACCTCCTGGCACTGTACGCCAGGGACATCATGCTTTTCGTGCGGCTCGGTGACGGCCGCATCCTGGAGGCGAACGAGGCTGCCTTGAGAAGCTACGGGTATAGCCGAGAGGAGCTCCTCTCTTTGACGGTCCATGACCTGCGCGGTCAGGAGCATCGGAATCTGACAGAAAAACGCATGGCGCGCGGGAATTCATCGGGCATCCTGTTCGAAACGGAACACCATCGAAAGGATGGAACGACATTCCCCGTGGAGGTCAGCTCCAGGGGAATACGGGTCGGCGACGAACAGGTACTGCTGAGCATTATACGTGACATGACCGAGCGCAGAGAGGCCGACGACCGGCTTCGCAGGGCCCGCGACGAGCTGGAGCAAAGGGTGCGCGAGAGGACCGATGAGCTGACGCAGGCCTATCGGTCGCTTCAACAATCTGAGGCAAGATACAAGGACCTCTATGACCAGGCGAACGACATACTCTTCACGACGGATTTGAGCGGCACCGTCACGACGGCCAATTCGAAAGCCATAGAGCTTTTCTATCCGCCCGGCGTGCCTGTTGAAGAGATATCACTCGCGCAAGTCCTGACTCCGGAAAGCTTTGTCCGCGCGGCTGCCCTGATAGAACGGGCCGTTGCCGGTCACTCGGACCTGACCGATGAGCAGCCGTTTGAATTCGAGGCGCGAGACAAGGACGGCAATCTGGTCCATCTGGAAGTAAAGGCCCGGCTTGTCCGCGAAAACGGCATCGTCACGGGCCTTCACGCCATAGCAAGGGATGTAACGCAGCGCCAGAAGCTGCATGAAGAGTGGGCAAAGCTCTCTTCTGCGGTGGAACGTGCGGGTGAGGGCATCTTTATGCTGTCCCTCGATCAACGCTACACTTATGTCAATGAAGCGTTCTGCAAGACCTACGGCTTCACTCGGGAAGAAATGCTGCGGAGCAGCACGGAGACGACCCGCAGCGATCGGTACCCCGAATCGTTCCATGATGCCATATACGCGGAGCTTCAGGCAGGGAATATCTGGTCGGGACACCAGACACGAAAGCGAAAAAACGGCGAACCGGTGGAGGCGGAAATAACTATTGCGCCAATTTATAATGTGTCGGGGGCTATCGTACATTACGTCGGAGTTAACAGGGATATTACGAAGCAGCTGCAGATCGAGCAGCAGCTTCGCCAGAAGCAGAAGATGGAGGCGATAGGCACCCTTGCCGGCGGTATTGCCCATGACTTCAATAACATGCTTGCCGTCATCCTCGGGAACGCCGAACTGGCCCTCGACGAGCTTCATGGAAGCAGCGACGTAAAACGAAGTGTCGACCAGATAGTAAAGGCATCGAAGAGAGCGCGAGACCTCGTCAAGCAGATACTTACGTTCAGCAGAAAGTCCGAACACGGAAAGAACGCCTTGAAGCTGACCCCTCTCATCAAAGAGACGTTCAAGCTTCTTCGCGGTTCCCTGCCCAGCACCATTCACATGAAGCTCGACCTTCGCGCCGCATCGGACGCCGTTATCGGTGATCCCTCCCAGATCCAGCAGATACTGATGAACCTGGCGGCGAATGCGGCCCATGCGATGCAAGAAAGGGGCGGCAGTCTCCTCGTCGCTCTCTCCGATGCGGCTTTTACGCGCCCGGACAAGATGCCCGACGCCGATATGGAACCGGGCAGGTACGTGAAGCTCCGCGTCAAGGATACCGGGACGGGCATGACCGAGGAGGTGCAAAAAAGGATATTCGAACCCTTTTTTACGACTAAAGAGGCCAGCCATGGGACAGGCATGGGCCTTGCCGTGGTCTACGGTATCGTCAAGAGCCATGGGGGTGCAATTTCCGTAGAAAGCAGGGCTGGAGAGGGATCGACCTTCACCGTTTTCCTGCCATGTGCAAAGGTACCCGCGAAAGAAGAGCAGGAGCGGGCAGGCACGGTGCCGGGTGGAACTGAAAGGATACTCTTCGTCGACGACGAGCCTGCCGTCCTCGAGATGACCCGGCAAGTGCTCCAGCGCCTCGGCTATGATGTTGTTGCCGCTGCGGGCGGTTCCGAGGCGCTCAAGGCGTTCACGCGGGAACCGCAACGCTTCGACCTTATCATCACCGACCAGACGATGCCCGACCTTACCGGGATCGAGATTGCGAAAAAGATGCTCAAGATGAGAAAGGATATGCCCATAATCCTTATCACCGGTTACAGCGAGACGCTCTCTAAAGAAAGGGCATTGGCTGCGGGCATCAGAGAATTTTTGATGAAACCGCTGTCGAAGGAAACGCTGGCCGGGACGGTACGGCGCGTGCTGGATAACCCTGGCGGACCGGGAATTGAAGAGCCGGGCCCCGAAAAGGCGCCCTAAGCCTTCGTGCGGGCCATGGCCTTCGGGTCCACCAGCCTGTCGAACTCCTCTGCCGAAAGATAGCCGAGCCTTACCGCGGCTTCCCTCAGAGACACGTCTTCCCGCCGGGCAAGGAGGGCGACCTGGGAGGCCCTGTCATGGCCGATGACAGGGGTGAGGGCCGTTGCGAGCATGAGGGACCTGTGGAGGTGCTCTTCGATCCGCCCCCTGTTCGGCTCCAGCCCCGATATGCAGAAGCGGGCGAAATTGAGACACGAGTCGGATATGAGGCGTATCGACTGCATAATGTTGAAAGCCATGACCGGCTTGTAAGCGTTCATCTCGAGGCTCCCTCCGGCGCCCGCCATTGCCACCGCACTGTCGTAGGCCATCACCTGGACGGCAACCATAGCAAGGGACTCGCATTGCGTAGGGTTGATCTTGCCCGGCATCATCGAGGAGCCGGGCTCGTTTGCGGGCAGAGCCAGCTCCTGGATGCCGCAGCGGGGCCCCGAGCCGAGGAGCCGGATATCTTCCGCTATCTTGTGGAGAGAGACGGCTATGGTCCTGAGGACGCCGCTCATCATGACTATGGCGTCGTGCGCCCCCTGGAGCGCAAACCTGTTGGGCGCGCAGACGAAGGGCAAGCCGGTGGCCGCCGCGAGGCGGGCGACGGCCTTTTGTGCAAAACCCTCCGGTGCGCCGAAGCCTGTCCCCACGGCAGTGCCTCCGACCGGCAGGCGGTAAAGGGCCGGGAGGGCCAGCCTGATTCTCTCCAGGCCGTCATCGAGCATCGCCGCGTAGCCTGAAAACTCGGCGCCCAGCATGAGGGGCAGCGCGTCCATCAGGTGGGTCCGTCCTATCTTCGGTATGTCCGCCCATAATTCCGCCTTTTCGGAGAGGGCGTCCCGCAGCTCGGCAAGGCAGGGAGAAAGGCGGCCGAGGCAGGCCCTGACAATCGCCGCGTGCACCGCGGAAGGGAAAATGTCGTTCGTCGACTGGGACATGTTGACGTGATCGTTCGGGTGGACCGGCTGCCTGGTCCCTAGGACGCCCCCCGCCAGCTCTATAGCCCTGTTGGCGATCACCTCGTTGACGTTCATATTGATCTGGGTGCCGCTGCCGGAGGTAAAGATGTGGAGGGGGAAGCTCTCCGAAAGCTTGCCTTCCTCCACTTCGGAGGCGGCCCTGACGATGAGTCTTGCCTTGTCTTCCGCCAGAACGCCGCAGTCGAGGTTTGCCAGGGCGGCCGCCTTCTTGAGGAGGGCCAGCGCCTCTATCACCTCTTTTGGGAAGGGGTGGTTCTCTCCCACGGAGAGATAGGTCAGGCAGCGCTGGGTCTCGGCCCCCCAGTAGCGGTCGGCAGGGACCCGGACTTTCCCGAGGCTGTCGCTCTCCACCCGGAACCCGTTGCGCACTGTCCCGTCGGGCTCCGCCGGCCCGGTGGCCTCCGCCGCCGTACCTCCTCCCGGGAACGCTCGATCGTCCATTTACGAATAATGTAGTCCCGAAAAGCCTCTATGACAGGAAAGCGTGGATCGATTTTGCCGCTTTTCTTCCAGCCCCCATCGCCAGAATGACGGTTGCGGCGCCCGTGACTATGTCGCCCCCCGCCCATATGCGGTCTCGCGTCGTCTTCCCGGTCTCAAGGTCTGCCACGAGGGTCCCCCTCTTGGTTACCTCCAGACCCGACGTGGTCGATGGGATCAACGGGTTGGGGCTGTTCCCGATGGCGCAGACAACGGCATCGACGGATATCCTGAAGTTCGAGCCCTTTACCTCGATGGGCGCCCTTCTTCCCGAGGCATCCGGCTCGCCCAGCTCCATGCGCAGGCACTCCATCTGCCTGACCCAGCCCCTGTCGTCGCCCTCGTATGCCACAGGCAGGGTGAGGACCTTGAAGATGACTCCCTCTTCTTCCGCGTTCTCGCTCTCCTCGAGGCGCGCGGGCAGCTCCGCGTGCGATCTCCGGTAAACGATGTACACCTCTTCCGCACCCATCCTCAAGGCCGTCCTTGCCGAATCCATCGCCACGTTACCCCCGCCCACAACCGCGACTCTGGTGTGTTTCTTCACCGGGGTGGCTGCTCCGGGGAAAAGATAGCCGTGCATCAGGTTCATCCTGGTGAGGTACTCGTTTGCGGAGTAAACTCCGTTCAGGTTTTCCCCGGGTATGTTCATGAACCAGGGAAGGCCCGCGCCTGTGCCTACGAAAATCGCGTCATACGTCTCTAACAGTTCGTCGACCGTCCGCGTCTTGCCGACCACGAAATCGGTTACCACCTCCACGCCCAGCCTTTTCACGTAGTCCACTTCCCTGGCGACGACGCTCTTGGGGAGCCGGAACTCGGGGATGCCGTAGGTCAGCACTCCGCCCGCCTTGTGGAGGGCCTCGAAAACGGTCACCTCATGGCCGAGGAGGATAAGGTCGCCGGCAACCGTGATGCCCGCAGGTCCGGAGCCGACCACGGCGACCTTCTTGCCGCTCGGCTTTGCCCGGGGCGGGACCTCCGCTATTCCATTGGCGGCTTCCCAGTCCGCCAGAAAGCGCTCGATCCTGCCTATAGCTATTTCGCCCTTCTTGTTCTTAAGGACGCACTGCGACTCGCACTGCATCTCCTGAGGACAGACGCGCCCGCTTACTGCGGGCAGGCAGTTTGTTTCCTTGATCTTCTTTATGCCGCCTGCAAAATCGCCTTTTACGACGTGCGAGATAAAACCCGGTATGTCTATGTCTACGGGGCACCCGGTCACGCACTTCGGCTTCTTGCACTGCATGCACCGCTTCGCCTCGGTTAGGGCAAGGTCGGCCGTGTATCCCAGGGCCACCTCGCTGAAGTTCCGGCGCCTTACCACGGGCGGCTGCTTGGGCATCTCGTTGCGGTTCAGGTCCAGCTTCTTTCCCCGTTCCTCTTTTGGAGACTCTTCGTGATTCATGAATGGCACTTCCCCTCTCTATGTACCGGCTCGGCGGGTGCGCTCCTCCTCGTAAGAAGGACCTCTTCCTCCATATACGCTTTTCTCCGCGCCAGAAATTCCTTCCAATCGATGTCGTGGCCGTTGAATTCAGGACCGTCCACACAGGCAAAACGTGTCCGTCCCGCCACGGTAACGCGGCAGACACCGCACATGCCCGTACCGTCTATCATGATCGGATTGAGGTTAACGAAGGTCGGTATGCCTAAAGAACGTGTAGCCTCCGACACCCGGGCCATCAGAAAGGTGCACCCGTTTACGATCACTCTGTCCGGCAACTTACGCTGCTCCTTGACGATGTCGATGATCTTGCCGGCGTGACCCTTGGCGCCCAGGCTGCCGTCCCTCGTAACGTTAAAGAGCTGGGAGGAGGCCTGGGCTATCTCTTTCAGCCAGTACAGGAGGTACGAGCTCCTCGCCTCCAAGACCGTGAGCACCCGGTTGCCGGCCCGTTTCAGCTCCCTGCACACAGGATAGATGCTGCCGATCCCGTAGCAGCCCCCGACGCAGAGCACGGTGCCGTAATTGGCGATTTCCGTTGCGTTTCCAAGGGGCCCCACGCACGTCGGCACCGAGTCGCCGGCCTTGAGGAGGGCAAGCCTGCCCGTAGACGCGCCCACCTCCATAAACACACAGGAGACCGTTCCCTTCTCGGCGTCCCAATCGGCGGCCGTGAGGGGGATACGCTCGCCCTCGTCATGGGGTCTTACAATCACAAACTGGCCGGGCCGTATCTTCCGGGCCACCTCGGGCGCTTCCAGCGTCAGAAGGTGCAGGTTCGGCACTATCATCTTTCGCTCGATTACCTTGTTCATTCTTTCTCCTTGACCTTGTCGTCCTCAGCCGGCCCGGCCGCAGAGTCCGCACAGCTCTTTGCCTTCAAGAGCTCCTTCATGCCGGGCACCGCTTCCGACAGGGGCGTGCCCCTGTAAGATTCAAAGCCGGGGTTGTGGCAGAAGAGAATGGACGCCTGTTGCCGGCCCGCTTCGTGCGGACGCGCGGCCCCGCTCGCAGCCTGCCGCCGGCCGGCACGGCCGCCGGTAAAGGGAGTGAAGGCGATCCTTTTTTTCGTCTCCGGGAAAAGCCTGAGGTATTTCTTGATTTCCGCCTGCACGGCCGCGATATCGCCGTAGCCAGCTTTGCCTCTGCCCAGGGCCTCCGCGATCCTGCCGACTATCCACCAGTCCGGCCGCGCCAAGCCCTGCGGCTCGACTGCCGCAGATGCAGCGGCGAGGCGCCCCTCGACTGTGAAAATAGTGCCTGCCGATTCGGAAAAGACGGCTGAGGGAAGGATAAGGTCCGGCCGGCACGAGGACGGGGCCGGCAGGGCGTTTTGGTAAATGAGGAAATCATGGGGAGGCAGCCAATCCGGGCACGTTTCCCCGATTATATAGACAACGGCCCGGCGCCGCCCCAGGTCGATCTGATTTATGGCCGGTGCGGCGGGGTCCCCGGGGGCGTCGGGGCCGCTTTTCCGCACTGCCTCGCCCGGCTTGACGCCCGGCAGCGCTCCCATGGCCACGAGCCCCGAAAGATTGGTGAAGGGATGGGCCGTGACGATCCTCCAGCCATGGGTGCCGGCTATTTCTTGCAGGACCGTGAGGACCTCGCCCTTGTCCGGGACGCGGAGCACCTCCGGACCGGCGACGATTACATTGCAGCTCGAAGCCTCAAGGGCGGCCCGCAACCCGGCAATCCCGTCGGACGAAAAATCCCCGTCGCCGCTCCCGGAGGACAGGGAGTGAACGAACCCGGCCCACCGGGACGGTTCGAGCTTGAACTGCAAGTCTGCGACGAGGTCGAGATTCGTCTCCACGTCGCTCACAGTGACGAGCATTGCCCCCTTTGCCGCTGCCTTTTTGACCCGCACCCCGATGGGGGAGTAACCGAACCTGGAATCGAAGCCCAGGCTCAGGATGACGTGGGCTCTCTCGATGACGTCCAGGCCGTCGGACGCGCAGAATAGATCCAGGAACGAGGGAAAGTCGTCTCCGAGGTCGGCCAGGAGCGAGGACGCCATGTCCTCGGAGCCCATCGCCTGGCGGGCGAACTGCTGGGCCGCAAAAAGGTCCTCATTGGAAAGTTGCGGAGAAAGAACCATGAGAAAGCCGCCGGGCGGGCACGCCCCCAGTCTCTCCCGCGCCGCATCGACCGCCCGCTCCCAGGTGACTACCTCATACCCGAAAGGCGTAAGCTCGCGCGGCTCGGTTATGCGCTCGGCGCTGTTCACGAGCTCCGGGACGCCGAAGCGGCCTTTGACGCACAGGAGGCCGCCGTCCGTGGGCGAGGCGTAATCGGGAAGGGCGTCGATCACCCGGTTGTGCGAGGTCTGGAGCAGGAGGCGGCAGCCTATCGAGCAGTAGGGGCAGACCGACGGCGTCTCGCCTTCGGGCTTCCCGTACCATTTACTCGTCTTGGAGCTGAGGGTCCCCGTGGGGCAGACGGACAGGCAGGCCCCGCAGAACTCGCATCCGGCATCCAGGTGGGAGCGGTCGAAGGCGGGGCCTATGGTCGTGAGCTTCCCCCGCTGCTTGAAGCTCAGCGTTCCGTTCATGCGGACCGTATTGCAGATTCGCACGCACCGGCCGCAGAGGACGCAGAGGTTGTAATCACGGTCGTAAAAGGGGTCGTCCTTTTCGACAGGGAGGTTCCGGTAGTGGACCGGGTAGGAGGTGTCCGTGAGGCCGACCTGCTCCGTGATCTGCTGGAGCTCGCAATGGCTGTCGTTCGGACAGTAGCGGCAGCCGGTCGTCATGCCGGCCTTTCTAATGGTGCCCTGAAACTGCACGCACCCTTCCTTCTCTCCGCAAAAGAGACAGCTGGCCGGGTGCTCGCTGAGCACGAGCTTGAGTATCTCCTGCCTCAGCGCCCTGATCTCGGCCGAATCCGTTCTTATCACCATGCCTTCTTCCACGGGGGTGGTGCAGGCCGTGGGAAATCCGCGAAGGCCGTCGACCTCTACGATGCACATGCGGCAGGCGCCGAAGGAAGGCAGGCCGTCGAGGGCGCAGAGGGACGGGATGTAGATGCCGTTCTTCCTGGCGGCCTCGAGTATGGTAAGACCCGGCTTTACCGCCACGTGCTGGTTGTCCATGGTGATGGTGAATGTCTTTTCCCTCGTCATGACTTTTTCTCCGCAGTGCGAATCACGATCGCGTCGCCCGCGATGGCCTCGAACCGGCAAACCTCATAGCAGGACCTGCACTTTATGCACTTCGCCCTGTCCAGGTTGTGCGGCTCCGACCTCGGCCCTGAAATGGCGCCTGTGGGACAGACCCTGACGCAGGACTGGCAGCCCGTGCACTTCTCCTCGATGACCCGGTACTCGATCAGGTCCTTGCAGACCACGGCCCGGCACCTCTGGTCCCTGATATGCTCAAGGTACTCGTTCCTGAAGTAATGGAGCGTCGTCAGGACCGGGTTCGGCGCCGTCTGGCCCAGGCCGCAGAGCGCCCCTTTTCTGATGGTTTCACCAAGCGTCTTGAGGACGAGCAGATCGTCGGCGCTGCCCTCGCCATGGCTGATCTTCTGAAGGGTCTCGACCATATGCCTCGTCCCTACCCGGCAGGGCGTGCACTTCCCGCACGACTCCTTCTGCGTGAAGTCGAGGAAGTACTTGGCGAGGTCTACGATGCACGTATCCTCGTCCATCACGATGAGGCCCCCCGAACCCATGATGGAGCCTGCCGCCGCGAGGGATTCGTAGTCGACCGCCAGATCGAGGAACTCCTCGGAAAGGCAGCCGCCCGAGGGGCCGCCCGTCTGGATGGCCTTGAAAGGCTTCTGCAGACCGCCTCCTATGTCGTAGATGATCTCCCTGAGCGTCGTGCCCAGCTGGACCTCTATGAGGCCGGGCCTACGAATTTTCCCTACGAGAGAAAAAGTCTTTGTCCCCCTGTTCCCCTCCTTGCCGAACCTGGTGTACCAATCGGCGCCGTTCCTGAAGATGTTGGGCAGGGTCCCAAGGGTCTCAACGTTGTTTATGACCGTCGGGCAGCCGAAAAGGCCCGAAAGGGCCGGAAAGGGCGGGCGGGAGCGGGGCATGCCGCGCTTGCCCTCTATTGAGGCGATCAGGGCCGTCTCCTCGCCGCAGACGAAGGCTCCTGCGCCCTCCTTTATCTTGACGTCGAAGGTGAAGTCGGAATCGAGTATCCTTTCGCCAAGAAGCCCGTATTCGCGCATCTGGCCGAGGGCCTTCCTGAGCCTCTCTATGGCAAGCGGGTATTCCGCCCTTATGTATATTATGCCCTTTGTCGCGCCTATTGCGTAGCCGGCGATCAGCATTCCCTCCAATACGGCGTGCGGGTCGGATTCGATGAGGGACCTGTTCATGAAAGCGCCCGGATCGCCCTCGTCGGCGTTGCAGATGAGATACTTTTGAGTGCCTGGTGCGTTCCTGCAAAACGTCCATTTCCTGAAGGTCGGGAAACCGGCGCCCCCCCGGCCGCGAAGACCCGACTGCCTGACCGTTCCGATCACGTCCTCCGGCGTCATCTGAAGGGCGTTCATCAGCCCGAGGTAGCCGTCCACGGCCAGGTAGTGGTCGATCCTGTCAGGGTCGATGAGGCCGCAGTTCCTGAGGACTATCCTCACCTGGGGCTTCAACATGGGCAGCTCGAAAAACGGAGGGATGCCGTTGAAAGAATTTCGGCCGAAGTGGCCTATGGCCCCCTTCGCCGAAAGCTTTCCTTCCACGAGGGCGGACTGGAGGATGGGACCGAGCGATTTCGGCGTAACGTTGTTATAGCTGACGCGAGGGCCTCCGGGCAGCCGGATGTCGACAAGGGGCTCGAGGTAGCAAGGACCTATGCAGCCCACCTGAAGGATCTCCGCCTCCAGTTTGTTCTCCTTCAGGAAGCGCTCTGTCTGGGCGATGAGCTGGACAGCCCCTGCGGCTTTGCCGCACGATGCCGCCCCTATGTAAATGACGGGCTTTTCGCTCGACTGTAACGCATCCCAGTTCTGCTTCGCCGATTCGATTCTCTTCTTGAAGCTATTCATAGTACTTCAGCAGCTCCGTTAGTTTATTTACCGTGATTTTACTGAATATTTTTCCGTCGACCTGTACGACCGGAGAAAGGGCGCAGCAGCCGAGGCAGGCCACGCGCTCAAGGTCATACCGCCGGTCCTGGGTGGTCTCGCCGCAGGCGACGCCGAGCTTGCTCTCGATGGAATCGAGCAGCGAGGAGCCCCCCCTCACGTGGCAGGCCGTTCCAAGACAAACTTTTACCGAGTGTCGGCCGGGCTTCCTAAACCTGAACTGCGCATAAAAGGAAGAGACCCCGAAGATCTCGTTCTCGGAGATCCTGAGGTAGCGGGAAATGGCCGCCACCGATTGCGGCGAGATATACCCCAGCTCGCCTTGCACGTCCTGTAGAATAGGTATAAGCGCATCACGGCCGCGCTCATGCCTTTCGAAAATGACCTTTATCGCTTCCGGCATACACCCTCCTCCATCTTTCCGGCACACCCTTTTTCGGCGCGGTTTCGCGCGTAGTGAGACATTCCCGGAAAGGCACTCCCTCCAGGCTTTTCGTTCCCTATTGACCTCACTATGGAACTACCCGTATTTGAAACGGTCGAACTACGCCCGAGACTGTACATGAAGAGAATGCTTTCACAACTATCCCCCCTTTTACTTTTAATAGATCGCGCTTCGTATGTCAAGAGGAATCTCACGTGTCCGCCAAGTAGCAGATATAAGACAGGAAAAGGGAACTCAAAAGCTTAGTGCCGCCGTTTCTGCAGGCTTGCTTCCGAACATTTGTGTTTTTTATCACAAGCCGGCCATGTGCGTCGCTACAACCGGTCTTCGACTGCCCGCCGACAGTTTTCCGGCTTTCGAAGGACCCGCTTTCTTTCTTTTTCATCAGGCACGCCTTATATATAGTTATGAATAAGAGAGCGGCTGCCTTTGCCGCGGGACAGGAGGCCGGCAGATGTTCGGGCGACAGATAAAGCTCTTCAGGCTTTTCGGGTTTACGGTCAGCGCAGACGTGAGCTGGCTCGTTATAGCCTTTCTCGTAGTCTGGTCTCTCGCCGCGGGGCTTTTCCCGACTTACTACAAGGGACTCGAAAAAAGCACCTACTGGTGGATGGGGGTGGCCGGCGCTCTCGGACTTTTCGCCTCGGTAGTATTCCATGAATTCTGGCACTCCCTGATCGCTCGCCGCTATGGGCTCAAGATAAGCGGCATCACGCTCTTCATCTTCGGCGGCGTCTCCCAGATGACGGAAGAACCGAGGAGTCCGGCCGTAGAATTCTTCATGGCGGTGGCCGGCCCCTTGTCGAGTTTCGTGCTCGCCGGCCTCTTCTACCTCTTTGCGCTGGCCGGCGACCCTTACCTCTCCGTCCCCGGCGAGGCTGTTCTCGTCTATCTGGCATCCCTCAACGGCCTCCTCGGCATCTTCAACCTTCTTCCGGCCTTCCCGTTGGACGGCGGCAGGGTGCTCAGGTCGATCCTGTGGCGGGCGAAAGGAAACCTCCAATGGGCCACGCGCCTCGCTTCGAGGATCGGGGAAGGCTTCGGAGCAGCGATGATGCTCATGGGCATAATCGCCTTCATCTCAGGGAATTTCATCAGCGGTGTATGGTGGTTCCTCATCGGAACGTTCCTCCGAAACGCATCCCAGATGTCTTACCGGCAGCTGCTGATCAGGCAGGCCCTCCAGGGCGAGCAAGTCAAGCGCTTCATGAAACCCGAGCTCGTCACGGTCGCCCCTTCGGTCACCCTCTCGCAGCTTATGGAAGATTACATTTTCCGTTACCACTACAAGATGTTTCCCGTGGTGGACCATGAGAGGCTGATGGGCGTAGTCACGATCAACCAGTTGAAGGAGGTGCCCCGGGCGGAGTGGGGCACCCACACAGTGAAGGAAATCGCGGAGACCTGTACTGAAGGCAACACCATAGAGCCGGATGCCGACGCTACGCAAGCCCTCGACAAGATGAACAGGGGCGGCAGCAGCCGTCTCATCGTTGTAGACCGCGGAAGGCTGGTCGGCATCCTGGCGCTGCGGGACCTGTTGAAGTTCCTGGCCATAAAGATGGACCTGGAACCGCAAGAGGCCTAGCGGCCGAAAAGCGCCTTATCGCCCCATACCCTTGAGGATCAAGATCAGGCCCATGGCTAAGGCCGCGGCACCCGCCATCCGCCTGCCCAAAAGCCGCGCTCTCAAGGAGAGGAGCGACGCCGAGAGGCCCGTAAGCAAAAGGACGGGCGTGGTGCCGAGGCCGAAGGAGAACATGGTAAGGAACCCGTGAAGGGGAAGGCCCGTCGCCGCTGCCTTGATGATCATGGCCATGGAGAGCATGCAGGGAAGGAACCCGGCGGCAAGCCCGAGGGGGAGCTTCGATGCAAGACTCCCCGATGAAAAGAAAGGGACAAGGAACCTCCCGGTGAGCCGTCCTGCCCACAGGTCGGGGAAGCGGGGGAACCGGGGGGCCCCGGCTGTCCCGAGGCACAAACCCAGGAGGACCATCGCGGCCCCCGCCGCTACCGTAACGGCGCCCCTGAAACTTGCCACGGGCGCCGCTCCGGCGAGGCCGGCAGCCGTGGCGCCCAGCAGGCCGTACGTGAAGAGCCTGCCCGCGTGAAAGGCGAGGTGGTGGCCTGCGCTTTTGGGCCAGACTGCCCGGGAACTCGACGGGACCGGCTTGTTCATGTTGAGCGAGTAAGCCACGATGATGGGGCCGCACATACCCAGGCAGTGGACGCTGCCTGCAAAGCCGAAGACAAAAGGGCCGATAAGGTCGAGCATCACCACAGGCTCCTTCAAAAATCTGCGCAACCTCAGTATGCTTCTCCAAACCGCTCTTGTCAACGGCTCTCCCGCGGCCGGGTCTCGTGCACCGGGCCCGGCCCTTTTCTCTTGACTTCTCTTAAAAGCCCCCCGCCAAATCCCCCCCGCCCGCTCCCCTTTCTCTCTATTTCTGTTAAAGACCCCCCCTTCAAATCCCCCCCGGCCGCTCGCACCTTATTCTTCCGCTGCCAATG